>Ga0247757_10000603_pt1 | contig 29160 bp, 31 predicted proteins | sample UWRJL126311R4_FD_180929 | JGI IMG/M metagenome (GOLD analysis project Ga0247757, IMG submission 180929) | Plant litter microbial communities from Arlington Agricultural Research Station in Wisconsin, United States - UWRJ-L126-311R-4 | ecosystem: Environmental > Terrestrial > Plant litter >...
CTCGATTCCTGTTGCCGGGCATGGTACCTTGGGATCGAACCGGTAGGAAGCACAGAAAAATACCGATGCTGTGCACCTGGAATCTCACCTAGGAAGCGGATGCTCCTGTGCGTCCGCATCCACATCCTCGTCCCACTCGTCTCCGCCCCTAACGCCACTCTCGTGCGTCGACGGCGCTGGTGGTGGCGGCGCGTCCAGCCCATCGTCGCTTTCGTCGTCTTCAAAAGCTGCAGGGTCCGCTAGTGGCTGAGTCTCTGGATTTGCACCGTCGGGCCTGGCGCCCTTTCGTCGGGGGGCGGCGACGTCGACGCCTTCGTCCGCCGACACCGAGACGCCGCGCCGACCCCAGGAGTTCTGGACACGGCCATTTTGGTCGTCGGAGCGGGTACCTTCTTCTTCGTCGAAGTCAAAGTCGACGCTCTTACGGCCCACAAAGCGACCCACAAGCCAGCCGCGCCCGAGGTCGTCTGAGTCCACAACGCCCCCACGCCGAAGCTTGACACGTTGTCGGCTCCAGTAAACCCAAGCAAAGTCGATCATGAGAGCCGTCTGGATGGTTCCCCATACCCACGACGTCGGATCGCTGTACCTGGGCTCCTTTGCCCCACGATAGATCCAGTTCAGGACATACAGGAAGCGGTAGGAGCCCAGGGCCAGTAGATAGAAGGAGTCTAGCACGGTAGGCACCGTGGTCTGTCGGAGAAGCAGTAGCTGGGGGACGACGCAGACCGACTCCAGGATCTGTGAGAAAACCCACATGAACTGCCCGAGTACCATGTTAGCGTTCCGTAGCGTAGTCTTGAGCTCGGGCATGGCATCTCTAGCATACCTTCATAAACGTGTTATGGCCAATCACGGTTTCCTTGAAGATCCAGTACCAGACTGGCGTGATGGCGATGGCCCCGAGAAGGCAGTACATGCCAAACTTCCATGCTTTTTCACGCTCTCTAGTGCGCGCATAGACGCTAGTCATCAGAAATATGATGTAGAGGGAGGACAGGGTGTAGAATATCTGGGGGGCCGTTAGCGGGGCGCTTGGGACGCAGGTCGGCATTTACCTACCTTGAGCGAGAAGTTCCATATGTGTTCGCCATTTTTGCCGGGCGACGACTTGAAGATGTCGAGGTAGCGGGAGCAGAACACGACGGTGTAGAGGACTTGGGTGATGAGGGAGACGCCTGGAGGGGGAGAGTCAGTCGGGGCGACCGGAGGCGGGCGGCTTGGGCTGCACGTTACCCTCGGCACTGCTGTTGCTGTGGATAGCCCATATCAGGATGAGCTTGGAGATGGTGTGCGATGTATCGCCGAGGATACGAAAAACGTTGAAGTGCAGCGTCATGCTGGGACAGCCGGTGCGACGCAGGCTAGGCTACACGCTGCCCAGGGCCGTGGACGAGTGCTGCGACGGCGCTACAGCGCTACAGGGCGCGTGGAGGTAGGGACTGCGGGAGAAGCGATGCTCTGGGCCGGACCGGGGATGGATGCAGACGAGGTTCGGCGTGTCGCGTCTGGCGATGTTGGCGTATGGAGACGTGGACGTTGAAGCCTCGGACCCTGGCCAAGCAATCCGGCTTGCGCAACGCGCCTGCCTGCCGCGGATCGCGCTAGCCGCCCGCGGGCTAGCGCGCTGACCAGTTCACCGTTAACCATCTCGTCGTTCGCGAGCTGGACGTCTGGTCGTCTGGTCGCACCGCACTCCCGGCAGAGCATGTCCCGGTGTGGTAAGCAGGCCCTTGCGCTTTCTCCCTCACCGCCCTCAAACAGGCATCCGTTGACGAACACGCCGGACCGCCGGACGACGTTGTTTATTTCGTCTGCATTTGCACATGAGTGCGTGCGTGCGTACGAGTCTACGAGGGTGCGGAAGCCGGCCGTATCGAGCAGCCCCCCCAGCTCGCTCCCAGCTTGCCTACAGCCGACTCCACACGACGCACATCCAACAGATTACCCCATGCCCAGCCTGGAGGAACCCACGCTCCGCTGCCGGTAGCGATCATTTAATCGTCGCGCCGCACCCGCTGGCTACGCTTTTCCGCTTTGTATACAGGTACCTTCCTGAAAGGACCTCGGAGACGATCCGTTTCCTGGGCTATGCCCATGGCCAGAGTGCTATTGTCTGCTCTACGGTGGGTCCGACCTCGCTACCCGGCCGGCTGAGCAGTGGGACTTTCTCGAATGCAATTTTGACAAGCCCTTTGATCCCCGGTAAGGCAACCCTCCTGTCCATCCGATAGCGGTGTGGACTCTTGGTGGGTTTCACGGCGGTAGTCAACAATGCGAGCTCTGGCGGTGGACTCGGAGCCTCGCTCGACCATTGGCCCAGTTCACACCAGGCAAACACCTCAGCTGAGCTCACCTTCATGGCAAACCTTGGAGAGCCGCATTGGGTGCACGCGGACAATCACCACCACCACCATCTCGATTGTCGCGAAACTTTGAAACAGCTCAGGCAGGTCGATGCTTATACATGGGCGCCAGACGCGGCTGCCGACAAAATAATATCTGCAGCGATGGCCCTTTCTGCAGGTAAGCACCAGAGGCCGCCATGGCATGCGCTGGCTGTGCTGGGACCGTGGCAATGGCAATGGGCTATTTTCGCCCAGTAGATCAGGGTCCAAGAACATATGCCATGAGGCTTTACGGCGATTCCTGTCAGCAAGGGAGAGCCCTGGCTGCACCACTGGCAGACCCTGAATATGCAGGGCTCTGCATACAGCACGCTGCACCGATCCGAGAACCCAAAATATGGTACCTCCACATTGTCACTGGTTGGCTGTATACACCTCAGTTCAGAACCGCAATGCACTCCCATGACAAATTGGGCAAATGTACGGCGCCGATTATGGCGCGATTGCAGCGGAGGCATGTGGATCACCGTCTGATCCTCCGCCGCAGGGAAAACATGATGCCCGTCAGGATTCGCCATACGCATGGGAAACAGAAGTGAACGAGGGATCAACGAGGGGTGAATCTGCACACAAGGCAGCCCAACATGCGCCCTAGTGGCGAACGCATACATACACCCTCCAGAAAGAGGGGTGTAGTATCAGAGCTGTGTGTGAGTAGTGTGTCTAGTGCGGCGTATGCGGACTGTGTGTATGCACACTCATCCGATGTTCCACCAGAGGACCAAAAAGTTGCTCCGCCAGATCGACCCGTTGAAACGATCGCGGGCGGCGCTGGCTAGTGTTCATGTTCAGATGATCCCCGATCACTATACTTGGTCCCTACGCAAGGGTGGTTGTTGCCTGCGACTTCCTCGATGCGGATACATGGAAATGTAAGAGCTGAGAGCAACTCGACAGAAACTCGCCGATCTATCAGAATGTCATGTTGTGCGACGTGAACACCAGGACGATATCGGTGACAGGTGCGGCTATCGCGAAATACAGTCTCCCGACAGAGTGGTGCTATATATGCTTCAGGTCAGCCTGGCGAATCCGTGCATCTCAACTGTATGCGGAAAGGCCATATAACGGTCCCGGCAGGATTTGACGGCGTACCGAGCTGCTGCTGCGTCCCGTGTGCTCCCGCACGGCGATCTGATAGTCGGCTTTGCTTCGTGGCTTGCCGGAATCCGGCTGCGAAGCGAAGAGTACTGCCAACGTAGATGGTAAGCAGTTTGCCGATCAGCGCTCTTCCAGTCGATGTTGAGGACAGTAGAGGACCACACGTGGTGCGAGAGGTTTCGGATCAATCACCGCATACACGGGAAACAGCCCAGCATCGGGGAACCTAGCGTTCGTGCAGCCATGGAGATAGATGGACTTGTTGCTGGCTCCATGCCAACCAGCGAGCCAACCAGGAGGCAAGAGCCTCAGCTTAGCCGCCCTAGCCAAAATAGCGAAATCGAGACGGCACATTGGTCGCCTCTGCGCTCAGAAGCCTGGGCGTTCTCTTCTGGGAGGCTTTGCAGAGAGCCGATCTGGGCCCCAGCGTAGCGCTGAGGACGGTTGAGATCAGAAATCCGCCCTGGAGTTAAGCAGTCTCCGAACGGGGAAATCAAGAGAAGCGCGACGGCCCCCAGGCTTCTCGACCGCGCGCGATGGGAGCTTTGCATGGGCAAGGCAGTGCAAGTGCAATCGCGCGGCTGGCTGCATCTGGGTCTGATGCGGAAGCGCTCTTGGATGAGGCGCACGCTGAGATGCCGTGGCTGCCGCCAGGGGACTTAGGGCTGATAGAGCTGGTGTTGATGCAATGGAGGGTCGAGGCGCGCCGCGGTCGGAGTCCGGCGTGGACTGCGAGATTATTGCAAGACGAAGGCGTGTGGAGCTGGCGGGAGCAGCATGCGAGTGAGGGCAGCAGGTATGGCATTGTCGGCCAGCAGGCCACAGCCACAGCGCACGCGGTACGTACCGGAACCCGTTTGGTGGGAAATGAAGCAGAGGCAGCGCGAGCGGGGCTAGGGCAGGGCGATGGCTAAGCTAACGGAGGCTTTTGGGGCGTGTCGTTCGCTGGTGGGAGGCAATGGGGGCCTGCGCTCGACGATTACGGCAACGAGAGGAGCTGAGGTTGGACACGGGGCGCGGCGCCGCATCCGGCGACTTAGCGGCCATTCGACGGTGCTTTCGGCGGCGGCAAGCGCCGTGGCGGGCTCAACGGTCGCGACGCTTCAGGCTGTTTTGCGGCCTTTGGACGCCTGTGCAGCGCCCCTAATTGCCCGTGCCCGGCCTCTGCAGGCGCATAATTGCTGCCTTTCGAGCGAATCGAGCGAAGGATGCGCGACCACGGCCAGCGACGCGGGCGCTGGCCTGGCTCTGGCTCCCTGGCCGCGACGGCGAGCCCTCCCGCCGCCAGCTCCGCGGCCTCAGCATCCACCTCACCACCGCAGCGCGCCCGGCCTCGCTCCCAGCACGTCGTGCCTGGCAGGTGTGCAGCCCGCGCTGCAGCCGTTCGACTGTGCGGGCGTCGGCCACCACGCGGCTCCAGCGCGCGCCGCCATGCCATCATCCATGCCGGATCAGCCCCCCGGCTGCTTGTCGACATGGATAAACATGGCTGCAGGCGCTACAGGGCCCCATGTCTGCCTTTGCATGCTGCCCATCCTTCAAAAGAATCCGCGAACCGGGGGCTCGATAGAGTTGTCGCACTAGAGCCCTGTCGACAGCATGCCTCCACCGCCCGGTCCTGTAACCATCATGAATTGATATAATCGTACGCCAGCTCCCCCAGCCGCTCCTCCGATCATCAGTGTCTGCCACCAGCGTCTTGCACATCTTGCCTTCCCATCCATATCTACCCATCTCCATCTCCTCCGTCTTGACCTTCCTCCTCCCTGTGCCACCAGACCAGTCTACTTCGTCCAGCCTACGGCGCAGTCAGTCGCCATGCCTGCCCTCCTCGAGACTGCTGTGCCCCCGCCGCCGCATCTGCAGCTGGCCACAAACTCCCCATGGCCGCCCTACAACAACCACTGCTACCCATCCACTGCGTCCAGCCCAACCCCGATGACGCCTGAGTCGTTGACCGCGTACGGCCCACGCCTGCACGATAGCCCGCTGCCCTCGCAAGAGGCCTCGGTACCGTCATCAGGCTGGTTTGGCGCCTCCGTCTCGGCTCCAGACGCTCAAAACGAGGTGCGTCAGGTGCTCCCTCCTCTCCCCATCCTAGCTGACTCGCAGACCAGTCCTTCACCACTTTTTCTTATAGCCAGCCATTTGTGCCCTCCCACGCATCTGCTGGTCCCTTCTCTCCCCACCACCAGTTCTCGCAGGCTCCCGACGTTCCCGTCTCGGCACCCGCCACCATTGAGCACCCAGCTGGCAACTTCTCTCCAGTTTCTCAGTGTTCCCGAGGTTCCGAGGGCCCGCAGCCAGAGTTCGTGCGTCACTCCCAGGAACCTACTCCCGAAGCCTCTGGCCAGCTCTCACCGAACCGCCCGCGAAGCACTCCGCTGGAGTACCCTCCCTGGACCATGAACCCCCTCGGTATTTCCGGCCAGCCCATGCATCAGCACTTCTATTCCGGCCCAACGTACCCCTCGGTACGGGACCGTAGCCCTCGTCTCAGCGAGTCCAACATCGAGCTTGCCGGCGATCTGCCAAACTCACGACGCATGTACGCACCCATTGCCCCACACCCTGCGGGACCACGCTCTAGCATTTCCAAGCGGTCTCACGACGATGAGGAGGACCAGTCAGAGCAAGTGAAGAGGCGGAAACGGTCAGAGTCGAACACGTCAGCCACCATCGAGCTGGGCGAGGAAGACCGCCTTCTCATCCAGCTCAAAGACGAGGAAAGCATGCCCTGGAAGGACATTGCTGCCCGTTTCCAGTCCGATCTTGGCAAGACGTATCAGATCCCCGCGCTGCAGATGCGCTTGAAGCGGCTACGAGAACGCATGCGGGTGTGGACAGAGACCGATGTCAAGGCTCTCCGCATGGCACACGAATACTGGGTCCAGAGCAAATTCGACATCATTGCCCAAAAGGTAAGCTAACCACGTCTTTTCAGGTGGGAACAGTAACTGACTTGCCTAGATGCTCGAGTATGGCGCTGCAGAGAAGTGGACAGCTCGTCAATGTGCACGCAAATGGGCCGAGATCGATCCTGGCCCAACACCCTACACGACCTACGAGCACCACATTCCCCCCGCCTACTACCCGGTGGAGGCCCATCATTTTATGCCTTATGTGCACATTCAATAAAGCATTTTTTCTTGTCATATACCCTGTTTTTCGTCCAGACAGCTCTTTAATGGTCTGTTCATTTCGTCTCATCTTTACGCGACTATTCGCAAAACCCCCTCGGGGGTATTTCTGGCTATCTTTCTGGCTATCTGATCACTTATGGCATTCCGGCGCACTTTACGACTGCCATATCCTTGCATGGAGGTTCTGGCACGGCCGCACACTTATTTGCTATTTCTTCTTCTCTACGCCTCATACCCGACTGCGTATGTTTTTTTACATGACACTCCGAAACCTTCTGCATTACGAGCCCCGATTCTCTCTTGCAGATGAATTGGGAAGGGGGGTGGGGGGAGGGGGGAAAAGAGCGCCGCAGCCCGCTTGGTTGGCTTTTGGTAGCTCGGCTGTTTTCGGGACATTCTGGGTCTGAAAGGTTTTGGGCGCTCGATTATGAGAATGAGAACGAGGCACGGCGTGGATGAAATCAAAGCCCCCCTCGAAGTAGTAGCAGGTTAGCTAGTAGTACCAAAAATGACTACTCGTTTACGTGCCACGCACTCTTTGCTCGGCCCCCTCCCCCCTCCTCCGCTTGTGCAATTGTGGTCCGTCTATCATGCTGTGTAATGCGGGGGGCAGGGCCACAGCATGGCCTCGCTTGCTCACGTACGCCTAAGAGTCCAAGCGCAGCAAGCAAGCAAGCAAGCAAGCAGACAGAAGATTGGGAGGGGGGGGGAGGGGGGGGACCCACCCAGGTTCCCTCTTTTCCGCCTAATGGGCCCTCCCAAGGAAAATGCACATGCTAAACGGTGGTGGCGGGACATGGAGTACCGAGCGAAACGACACGGTGTTCGCGCCCGCAACGATACGAATGTCCACACGTCGTCCGCTCCCTCCCATCGCTCTGGGAACGTACGTTTTGAAAGACGCAGCCCCATTCCTTCTGCTACGAGCCCCCCCCCGTCTCTGCTTCCTTCAGTGACGCGCTCCCGCGGCGGGCGAGGCTGGGGCGTCTGGCGGGAAGCGCTTTTTACTGCATTCTACTAATGTTCAAGGTTACCTGGGACGCAGCAGACTGCTGGCGTGTGCTACCAAGGAGGAAAGGGGGGGGTTGGATGGATGGATGGATGGATGGGGGGTGGGTGACGACGAGCGGACGCGGACGCGCCTTGGATGGATGGATGGAGGGATGCGTTTGGAAGCTGCCCGGTGCGGTTGTGCTTTGATGCTTGATGACATGCTCCGAGGCAGGAGGGCTTGCAGGCAGACATGGTTTCCTGTCCACAGTGCTTTCCCACGCGAATGGTTGCCCCGAAGAAGATGCCAGTGCTGGTCAGGCTGGTCAGGCCTCCCTACCTCGATGGATTACTTGCTCCTCCTCCTCCTTCTCTGCTGTGGTGCGCCTCCCGCGCGCATCATTCATTGAACGAACGAACTAAGCCCGTACCGGAGCACCGCGAGCACATGCATTATTGGACGCAGCCGCCACTCAGACGGTAGAGTAGGGGGGTGGTAGGGTAGGAGGGAACAGGAACGCAGGACAGAGCTGGTTGGGAGGAGTTGGGAGGCGAAATTAGGTAGACGGAAAGGGGATGTGCAAAATCGTGGTAGTATGGACGGTACTACCTGGTGTACTATCATGCTTCTGTTGCCCTGCTTGTGCTACACGCTGCTTTAAAACGATTTGCGCAGGGAATCCACCGTGGGCGGTTTCTGCACAAAGAAGATTGACCGTACATTTACCTTACTGTTTCCCCCCTTCATTTTCCTATTCCGTGCTTTAGAGGGGGAGAGATGAGATGGTATGTCACTGGGGTGGGAGGATCAACGGACGGGGCGCTTGCTTGCTGCGCCTGCTTGGGGGTGGCGGGGCGATTGGGGTGCAGATGTGTTTGGGGGGGAAGAGTGGGTGTGGGAAGGTGGAAAGGGATGGGCATGTGGGATGTGCGTATCGTGGGATGGGATGGGGTGAGGGGGGCCAACTCGCATTGATTGGAATGCGATGGAGGTTGGGGTTGTCGATATTGTTGAGGGCAGATTAAGCGGGGTTGATTGATGGGAATTTCCTGGGGGAAGCAGGAGCAGGCGTCACAGAGCATAGGCAGAGGCAGGCGGGCAGGGCTGCGTTGTTTGTTTGTAATCTGGGGTGGGTGTGGGATGAGGTTGGGTTCGACGTAACGAGGGCGTGCGTATTGTTCCGTGTGATGGTGGTAAAGGGTGGGCGTGCCTGTATGTGCCTGTGTTTGTGTGTATGTGTGTGGTGTGCGGTGCTTGGGTGCTTCCTGCCTGCCTGCCTCGCACCTGCTGCTACTGGAGAACGCGGCTTCCTGGCCGCTGCTTCGAAGGAAGGCGCGGAACTTGCCTGCCTGCCCGCCTGGCCGCAGTGGCAGCAGCAAGACGCCCATTGCGGCAGCGACGTGCGCGAATGGGCAGGAATGGCAGGTCCACGTCCCATGTGATGAGGGCGGCGTTCGGCCGCATCATCCACTGAGTCTTGACCCAGCCCAGCGTGTCAAACACCCCATCGTCGTCCGTTTTCCGCATTCTCGGTCTCGTCGTCCATCCCCCCCAGCCATTGGTCGCGCGGTGCTTATGATAAGTAGCCGTGTAACAGCCGGCTCAACGACGTTTAGCGCACGCCGCACTCGAAACACCGCACGCCCTGATTGGCGCTTCGTCATTCCCCATACGGCCTCCTTACGGGGCATAAGCTGCTCCCAGAGGAACACCACCACCATGTGAAACCGCCGCTCAGCGCTGTCGCTGCTTTCTACGCCTGCTGGCTGGCTGTCGAGACCATGTGAATGGCGTGAGGGAGGCCTCACATCGGACCTTTGCGCTCTGCGAATACAGACCTGCGACGTCGGGGGGCCGATTGGCGATGATCCCTCTTTCTGTCCTCCGACATTCCGACTTGCCCGTTTGCCCCTCTGCAGCCCTCACCACTTTCCCCACCGCCGAACCGACTTTGACCTGCATCCGGCAACGTGTGCGACCATCGCGAACCACCTCGCCTCCGTGCTCGCAATCCGCCCGTTTTCTTACGCCTCTTCTGATCTCATCCCTCTCGCGTGAACGCAAGTAAGAAAGATAATTTGGTGGGGCGCTTAATCTGCCAGCTCAAGAGGCTGGAGGAGTGCCAGCGACGGAACGAGCGAGCGAGTGAGCGAGGCTGCGTCACAGGTGCTGCTGGCCCGCGTCCCGTATAACCCAGCCGGACGGTAAAGTGCTCAGGAAGCACACAGATTACGAGGCTGGGCGGTCTGTTTTTGCCACCAGATAATTCCATATTCAAGCACGCCCCCGCCCGCCGCCCGAGACGACCAAACCGCAATCCTCCTTCGTCCGCTGTGCTGGGTCGCTTTTGGGCTCACCTTTTCCTTGCTTTGCTTCGACGCTTTCTGAGCCCGCCACCGGCTTATTGGCTCACGCGGCGCAGCATCTCCATGTCATCCGCGCAGCTTTTTATGTTGGAAGGAATCGCCCATGCCTTGCCGATGCTCATGCTCATGCTAGCACGCCAGCCAGCCCCGTTTTTTCGCCTCGACTGTTCGTTGGGTGTGACGTGCATGCGGAAGCTGGCTGCTCGACCAAGAGGATCCTGTGGGCCGCCCGCGACCTTGATGCAGACGCCCACCCCTTCCCTTTTGTGATTTGCGCGCCGACCCGGCATGGCAGTCTAAGGAGATCTGGAGAAAGGCAGCGGCGATCGCCCTCAATACGAGGGTCCTGTTGCTGCAGAGCTTCTCTTCGTCTCTATCTGTTTCTCTGAGAAATCGACACATGTCCATCTCCCTTGTCTGACGGTTGCCTCGTCTTCCCCAATATGTGGATGCGAGCACGTTTTCTCGGGGCTAGTGTTCCAATGGGCCTTCGTTTCCCCATTCCCTTTTCCCCACCGCCATGCGGCCACGGGCTGGCTGACGCTTTTGCCTCGTAGGAGCATTTTCTTTTTCGGTAGGGCGGCACTTTCCCCTATGCATACACTGTGCATAGTCTGGGCTGCTCTGCTGGGAGCATCTGCCCATTTCTCAGCAGTAAAATGCGATATTGCCTTGGAAAGGCAAAGTTTGCTCCGGAGTGGTAGATTGCGATCTCTGCGCGTCTTTTTCTCTTCCTCGGTCAATAACTCGATGCATCCACGAGGGTCTGCGGATCGGCGTATCTAGCTCCCGTTTTTGGGGCAGCTGCGGAACCCGTGATTGCCTCCGGTCTCGTTTGTCTGACCGCCACTTCACCGCATCCATTTAGATTGCTTCGACCAGCACTTTAGTTTACTTTTTTTTCTTGCTCAACGAAACGCTTGCTTTCATCTGCCTTGGGGAATCGGCAGAGGGCAAGATGAAGAGGTGCACTTGTCTCGGTCGTCGGTGATTAATGGGCGAGCGTGTGGTCTAGATGCCCGCCTTGCAAGCCATCGCTTCGAGGCTGCTAGGCGAAGAATGAAAACGGCTGTGATGGGAATTCATTGGGGAGGGGAAATGAAGAAGAGTTCTGGGCCCCGCGGATGTCGTTGACTCCGAAGACCGGACCGCGATGGGGGAGGCTGGTAGGGAACAGGCTGGGGTTCGGATGTTGAGTGGAAGACACGAATCAATGTTCGCGGTGCTTTGCTTGCGCATGGGAAACGTGCGGAAGGGGTCGAAGGGATACCAAGACGGAGTCAAGTTGAGGGGGTGCACACGCCTGACGTCAAGCAGACGTACTTTACTTTTTACCTTTGGTGGATCGGAAAGTCCCCCTTTCTGTCTCCATCTATGGAATGTTCAATTTTTGCGAATCATTCCTACTGTCTCTCGGCCCTTTGAGTCTTGTTCGGAACACATTGACGTCCTAGCCGCCCGAAAATCCTCCTACCCGCCTACCCTTCTTTTTACAAGGCAACTGCCGTGCCTGGCCCTCGCTAGCATGCAAGTGGTGCAATGGTCTCGTGAGAATCCCTGATGAGAATCAGGGCTCCAGGCGAAGGCTGTCTGTATTGATGGTCCAGACCCTTCCCTTTGCCTGAGGGCTTTCTTTGTGTGGAGCTCGAGGTGAGTTGAGTGAATGTGAGCCCCCTGTTTCCAATTTTTTGTAGAGGCGCACTGCGGAGTCAGTGTGCAGGATGGGTGCATGGCATGCTTTCGTACCCTCTTGCGGGTCTCCTGCGGTCGAACGGACAGTTCGACGGACAATTTGGGTATTGGCACACAGGCATGCTAACGGACAGGCAGGCAAGACAGACGCGATACGACACGACACGGCACGACACGATGCGAGGCTGGTATGCTGTGGTGAACGGACATTGGACTTGCAAGCAACGCAACGCAACGCAGCCAGACAGTTTCAGACAGGGCGAAGGGCAAAAAAAAAGACGCATCCAGACTCCGAGACGCCTTCCTCCTGGCGTATCGTGTCATGTCGTGTCCTGATCTGTGCTGCCCAGCCTCATTCCATGGACTGCACACAGACAGACACATGTGGTGCTCTGGCTAGCACGCGCTGACCGGCCAGCCCACGGAACTCCACGCCAGCCCTTCACGCACGTCGAAAAGATGCATCCAGACTACCCTCCGCTTAGTACCTCGACATCCAATACTCCCCTATCTCGTCGTATCCTTGGCCCACCCTATCAATCAAGCCGATATGATCACATCATGTCCTGTCTTTAGTGGCCCTCCCATCCCTCCCCCTCACCAACCTCGCCGTGTGCATAGTGGCGTCCGAAAGGGCTAGATGAACGCGTGCGCATCTTGTGATCTTCTGGAGCGAGAAAGAGAGGGGCGGGGGCCGCATGATAGAGTGTGTATGCAAGCGGGAACGTGTGTCCATCCAACCCAGCCCATCCAGCAGTGGGGACGGATGAGAGGGGCAGGTAGTGTGCTGCGCTTATTGATGAGCTGACGCTGCCTGACTGACTATCTGGCGAGTCAGTTGCTAGACTGGCTCGAGGCACCGAGGATGTGGGTACGTGCTGGACTTATCGAGGGCTTTGGCTGGAGGACCTGTATGTTGCAGACGTTGTTTAATTATGAGTATCCGCTTGGTGGATGGAAGAGCCAACATTGTCATGTTGCTATTGTTATGGGAGAGGGGAGTGCGTCTGCGGATGCGAGGGGCTTCCTTCCTTCTTTTCCTGTGGGATGGGGGCGCTGAGGCTCCGAAAGAGGGGCGTCAGCCTGGACTTGTGGATGCTCTCGGTTGTTCTGGACTACCCGGATCGATGCAGATGTCTCGTTTATGTGTATACCGTCTACGTCGCGCAAGAGTTGGTGTTGTATAGTTACTGGGGAAAGAGGGTGAGTGCGTCCGCGGATGTAAGTTGTTGATGTGAGTGCTGGTGGGAGTGTTGGGCAGTGACTCATGCCTTGGGTTCATGGTTGACTGCCTACGTTCTGGAATACTCGCTTAGTGCGGACATGCTGTATACCCGACGCATAATCTGCCTCACATTGTGGATATCTGGTATGTGTGCTCGTTGTGTGTTGGCTTTCGCGCGAGGGATATGCCAATGCTGACTATAGGTATGCACTGAGACATCCTGCAGACTTGCATCTTGTGCTAATTATCAAGAGATATATTGGCGTTTATGGGCTTTTTCCAACGATCTTTGAACAATTGCTTAACAGGGATGTCCGCTAATAAAGAAGTGTGCAACAGGGTCTCGACAGAGTAGTGCATGTGTTGGTTTGAGGTACTGGAGGCAACTTGGCCTTTACCCTTGCTTATGTGAGGCTTGTACTGGAGGTAAATTCTAATTCTGGACCAAACAGGTAAGGAATGTAAGTGTACTGCCTTGATTTGGGTTAGAAATTCTTACGCTGGTGTTCTGAAGTGTTGATGAAGCACTTCACCAAGCCATCGCATTTTACCTCCACGGCTGTACCGATCAGACTAAGACGCATTCCTCTGGATAACTTTGTAGCAGTCTACGGAAAAGTTAATCCGATATTAACAAATGTTACTTAAAGAATGAAATACTTGTTTAGGTTTATAAGAGTCGACTTCATAGCAGGATATTAATGCTTCCTGTTTTAGTGCTGCTACCGTAACCATCACTGGTAATGACAACGATTGTCATAAGTCATTTTCCGTTGCTAGCTATAGGTCTAGTTAATAGATGCTATCACCAGCTTTATCACTGATACATATCCTTGCAGAATTTAAGTCGTACAACAAGACCTCCTTGCAGACCCTTAAGATGGTGTTTGAATTGAACAATAGCGGGAAAGGCCTGTTAGAGCCCTTCCGCAAGTCTCCCTAGTGCCTTGTTTTCTACGTTTACTTTAGTAAGGATAGTACATACTTCTTAATGATATCTGCCATCCTGTCCTAAGCTAGCGACTTGGCTTTTTCTTTACAATCTGAACCAAAATCTTAAGAAAACCTGCGCATCCTCTCCCCTTTTCTATATGGCGCTGGTGACCTTTACCGCCTCCACCGCCTTTTAGAGGGCACTTCAAGTTTTTTTATTTACTGAGAACCCTGAAGCTTCCCAACCTATCAAATTGCAATAGCAATTCTGCTGCTGGGATTCTTCTCTCCAGTAGGACATCCATTCTGCGAATTGTAGTTCTAAACCAGACATTAGCGAGCCAAGTTTTTGATATTGTGACGGTCAGAACTGTATTGGATTTATTGTCATGGTCTTTCATATGACAGGCAAAATTAATAATCAGACACTCTTCACCTTTTCATAGTAGACAATATTGAAGAAATCCGTCAATGATGATAATTACTTCCGTCGCAATGATCGGCAAGCCTCTTCCTACGGATAGAGAGGTTCCTCTTGTGGTTAGGGATAATGAAGACGGTGGGGCTTGAAAGAGAATTTATAACACTCATTATGCTTTCCATATAGCACTACCAATCAGTCGATCTCTATTTTCTAATACTTCCTGTGTTATTGCTCTATCCTATCGACCATATACTAAGACGGCACTGTTTATTCCTGTTAACTAGTCTACTCAATGAGTTCACACCCTGTCCTTGTTTTTTTACATCTGCTGATGTTTGTAGGAGCACTCTAGGAAAGCTCTGGTGGATATCTCTGACAACCAAAAACTCTTTGTGGCTATTCCCCTAATTACGTACTTAAGCCCTGAAGAAACTAAACATTAGTAAGAAAACTTTCGAGACCGTGGCAGGCTTCATATGCTAGCTCGGAGAGCCTTTCGACAAGTACTATAGTTGCTAATATTCGGATTTCTCGCCGTATAGTGGACCCAAGGTGTTGATGCAAAGTAGCATATTTGGTTTGAGTGCGTCTACAACGAAGACTCGGATGCGCTATAGAGCAAAGCATTTTTCGTCGGTGCGGTCTTGATCTTGATTCAGCTTTGTTCCAAAGTTGCAGTTCCACAAAGAATCTCGTTTGGGAAGCTGATTGGTCCTAGTTTTTCCAGGAAGACGTGCTTTAGTTGATAGTCTAGCGGTGCGCAGAAGTGCATCTCCTTTGCACATCTTTTCTAAGGGTACATCAAAGTTATGAAGTGGAAGGCAACCGGTATTAACAAGTCGTTCAAAAATTTATGGATACAGTTGCACTACCAGCTGTACCTCAGGCATAATCAATGCTGCACTATCGGTCATACGAAATGTCACCTGTTTTATTACAAAATAACTAATCGCCAACCAGTCTTCCGTACTTCGTTATTTCAGAAGCCCACAGATCATTTATGGACTCGGAAAGTTGTAAAACTCTTTGTGCTCCTTGAAGGCCCATGGTTATCGTTGAGTTAGTGGATTATGTTATATGATGAGAATGAGACAAGCTTTAAGCTACATTTAAAAAGTCGCTGATGGCAAAGATGGGTATCCAGTTTATACAGAAATAGTGTTGCTATAAGAAAATTGTTTTAATTCTGTACCCTACTCTTCTAGTTGGTGTAAGACGTAAAATTACAGATGAGATATATCAAATACTCGTGAAAGCCGACTTGTATACTCTGCTACACGGTTTCTCTAGCTTTTATCACTCGCAAGGCTTTCATGGTTGCTTTTTTAGTAATAAAGAAATGATTTTAAAAGACCTGCGATGACTTTATAGCAGAATCGGCTATTTGCAATTCTTTATCTCTTGCCTGTTTGAATGTCTTCAAAAGTGCCCCTAAATTCAACCAACGTGGGAAATTAGCAGCTACAAGAGGCCCTATATTTGCGGCTTTTCCCCTACAAGGGTCCATTCATACGTTCGGGTATAGCTCTATCAAGTGGTACAGCACAATTGCCGTGTTGTTGCTATTTTCTCACTTCACAGCCACGTTGCCTGAAGACGCCGCCAACCTGCCTATACAAGCGATCTTTTTTACACGCGCCCCTCGGGAATAAACCTCCGAACCGCCGTAAGATAGTTAAGACACGATGGATGGCTAGGCCGAACTATTCGGCTTATGTCCACCGGCTGTTTTCTTACGAGTCATGGGCTGACTCATGCCCTGCTATCGCATTCCTTCGTTCCGCCTAGTCTACAAGGTTGCAAGTCGCTAACAATCCCTCGGAGCATTAATTTGGACATAGAGCATGGTTTTTATTCTCCTTTAGATATGCTGACGTGTGAATTTACGGTATGTTTACTAGAGTATCTAAATAACCACCGATGAACCATGTGCAGTTCCGGCCTGTGAAGCAACCTGCTATGTTGACGCTTGCTGGGGCTATGGCTCTAGATTTTGTGCTATTAAGGGCTGAACTAGTTAATGGGGGCAAAGATATGGTGCGTCTGTTTTGGAAAGACATTCGTGCGCCATTTGAAGAGTAAGCTTAGCAAAAACTAGGGGATGCAACTAGTGATGAAGTGTGCAGATGCCTTGACTTGCGATGATGTATGCGCTTGTAAATTGAGCTATGCAAGTGCCGCCTTCGGGTACGTTGAAGCTGAGGGGATGTAGATACAGACGAGTCACCCATTTTGAAGCCCTTTTGCTTGAAAATGCACAGAAGTATTTCGGCTATAGGAAAATCAATTCGATGCACCGGTTGCTATGAGGTGTCTTGTTGAGTCCGCTCTCTCAACTATGGCCTCTGAATTATCTGTTCATATTTAACTGCCTCTCTGCTTCGTGTAAAATAGTATGGCTTCAAGTCTCTCATACTTGTCCAGATCTGGACGGGTTGTCACGTGGAAAGACAAGGAGCAAATGTAAAAAGCAAGGCCTCATGTCGTCTATGGAAGTACCATACTTATAAACTGCTTCGCGATCTGTTAATTCAATACTTTTAGACATCAAGGTGCCCAGAGGTGTTTCATCTGCCTCCACTTTCCGCTCCTTCCTCTTCATTGTGCCCATGTCCTTCAATGTCCTCCATATCCTCATCCATTCCCTGCCATAGAATGTCGCCTCTCCAGACAGCACGCACATTCATTAATGCGACAAAGATCCACAATATGACAAGTATTATTGTCAAAGCGGAGCATACCCCTTTGATACCGTTACTTCCGAGCACGTTCGCGATCTGAATAAGCGCAATTGTTAAACCAACATTTGGAAAAACAAAAGCCCACCAATTCAGTGTGAAGTGCATCTCCTTGACGGATCTTATCACGGAAACGGTACTCAAGGCGCAGAACCAGAAAGCAAGAAGCCAGATGAATATGCCGGCAGGCACACCGATAGCTTTCCAAACATCACCCGTAGGGACCGAGCTGATGCCGAGAAAATCTACCGGAATTACTTTAGGAGCTTGGTAACCCAATGCTACAAGTGTGTTTGCTGTGTATGCTGGATTTGTGTAAGTCTGACTTGGTTACAATACATGAGTGGAAGGGGAGCATGTACCCGCTGGGCCTACGGCGACATACATGGCCGGCCGTTTGCTTGGTTCCGGCAACTCGCTATTTATAAGACGAGTCACGTATATAGTGTACCTGAAAATTAACAGGTGAGTATACGCCACTCAGCTGCAGGATACAGGCTTACATGATCAAAGCAACACTCCAACCTAAGCCCTGGAAACATAAACCTCCAATCATGATAGGTAATGCACTCTTCTGTGGCTGATTATATTCCAATACAGCTGCCAGTGGTCCTAGTACAAGGAAAGGGTAAACGGGAAGTATCCACGCAGGCATTGCCTCCATCACCGGGAGATTTTCCAAATCGAAAATGACGTGATACTGAAATACCGCAACGAGCAAGGCACATCCAGCATAAATCCAATATAAAATTTCAAGCGCTTTAACAAGCCACGGACCTGAGGATGGAACACCGTATTGTTGCATGCAATACAGGATTAATGCGATGCTGACCCAAAAGGTTCCGAAGAAGAAGCTCTCGTGTGGATGATGCAAGCTGAGCGATAGTGCTCCTGGTCTGTTTCGAATAAAACGGTATGTTATGAGGGCGCTGAATGTGATGAAGAGTATAAGATCCAATATGAAGAATATCTTCCCAATCGTTTTGAGGCCTGTGAAACCAAAGGGTTGCTGTCCCAGTAACGTGGCGATAGCGCCCGTCGACATAGTACATTCGAACCATGCCCAAGTAAAGTGATTTAGGCGCTCTCGTAATGAAATGTGTCTGTGCGGGCAGTTGTGGCTGAGTAGTCGACTAATATGCATCGTGCCGTTGGATTATGGTGTCCAAGTGGATATATTTTCATGATAGAAGTTGTGGGCATCATGGTCATTTTGTTGCCCTTTTAATCTCCACGATACATTCAACCAGTCTTACGTCAAATAAATTGAATTGGTGCAGATACATGCTTGCTTGACGCATGGCCGTGTCATAGATAAATACACATGCACTTTTCCTGATTTGGTTAGCTCCAGCGATCTAGTCTGCCCATGCAAGGCTTGAACATCGGGTTCACAAGTCGAATACTACATATCGCGCTATAATATTATATGAGCAGCGGCTGTAGAGGATTTATTATTGGTAGAGAGTAAGATATAATATTTAAATTTGTAGGTGTACAAAGCGCGTTGGGGAAATAACACACGATGTTCGAGTGGGTCTGGGTATTCTTTAAGAGAGTATCAGCCGCAGTGTCCGCAGGAGAGAGCCGTCTTGAACTAGAAGTCGAATCATGTATATAAACCGCCCTCTATACAAGTATATGAACCTGTCATCCTAATCGCTGCCTAGTTTCAGGTAACAGAGAAGAGGGTTTGCAATATTTCAAGGTTTTTTATTGCTCCTTTATAAAACTGTTAGTCATGAGCGCTCGAATTGGAACAATGAGTCCACATCTTAAGAGATGCACTTTAACTAACTAACGAAGATTGCTAAGCTTCGAGCCATTGCAGATCACTTCCCAATTTAGTAACTTCAACTCTGCTCAACTGCTATTCTTATGCTTACATTGTCTATGAATGGTTGTACCTTGACGTGAGACCATTCTTCAGAGGTACTTTTGGTACAGTCAGCGTATGGAGTGCGCATGATTTCTGGGCTGATGCAACCGTGCGAAGAGGGCGCAAACTCTGGACTGATACAATGTGCCAAAGCCACCGCTGATTCAACTTCCAGATTCAGGAACTCACTTTCAGCATATTCCATGACCATCTTGAGATACCGCTCCGAATTGGCGGTGTCCAAAGCCACGCTTATCGGCAGCCCTCACAATTTCTCATGTATCGCTATATTAATCCCATCAAAGCTTTCGTGTCTTGGCTGTACGTAAGACCAAGGCACCATTTTAGTAAAACGGTGGTATAACTCTGCATACTGTTGGATTGGCTGCACGAGATGTTGAATTCGGCTATTATGAGTAACATTGTGATACCGTGCCGATTGAAGTTGTCCGGTGCTCATATTTGTTCCAAAAGCAGAAAGATTTGTGAGCATTTGCATTAAGTTTTTCGTATTTGCTAAAAGGGTTGTTATTGGCTGTAGAAGATTCTTTTCTTACTTTTAACATATTTTCCTATTGTGGTTATTAGCTAGTGATGGCCAATAATGTGATAAATTTGCGGACTCCAAAAGCTTTGAATATGCTATTATGTTACCCGTATGCAGGTTCGAGGTTATGGCGAAACTAATTTTCTCCCGTCGGTTAAGATTACGATTCCGGGTGTAAAAGTACTCATGGGTTTCGGAGACTACTGTTGGAAAGTGCACCCGAGACAACCTTGATTCAGGTTTCCGAGCTCACCTATCTTGCATATTTGACAGGCGCACCGACCAACGATTCGTATATGCACCAGCGCGCCGGGGGCGTTACCCAACAATTTTGTCACACAACCAAGTGGACCCTTTGCGTCTAAACCTACTCAACCTTGTCTTTCCTCTTTTGGTCATGTTAGAGAACCGTTGAGTGAGCTGGGACTAAGACTTATTGAGTTTGTCTTGAAGTAAGCGCTTGATTTGTGTTTTTCCTGCGAATCCAGCTGAGTCCAGCTTTCTTCTTCAAAATGCGAGCCCAGATGCCTAGAATCAGCTCAACGATTTCTTGATACGATTGAATTTATCCGGATGCGACGCCGGACAACCTTTGTGTCTTGCGGATGTCGGCCAGCCCGATACCTCCCTCCATTCCATACGGAACCATGTCCAGGCTCTATACGAAGTGCATTGCTGCATTTTTGCGTGCATATGTTTGTTGTCACCCCGTATATGTATGCAAAGTACCTCGTATACGCAAGGCATCTTGTATCTTTTCATAGAGATTGTCGCGTGGTTCAAGCAATGAGATTCGCGGACCGACCGACAGCAGAGATAGCGATGAGAAGAATGATCACGATCGATGACGACTTAAGCTGAGAAGCCTGCCTGGTCTCTAAATCGCGCGTTCGAAGACCGACATCTAATACTTCCCACCTCGCTCCGTCTCGGTCTCCGGTGATAGCCGAATCCGAGAAACCCATGTGATAAACGACAGCAAATTAGCCCACAATTGCATCGCATGAAGGCCTTAAGAGCACGGTATGTCTTGTACGGCCGTTAAGATCTTCCTCGCATGGGTCTAGGTCCCCGGTTCGGGGGTGAGGCTGGGGACAAAGGGGTTGTGATGTCGCTGCATGCTGCATCGGAGATCACAGCGTGGCACCCCAACTCTATTCTGACTACCCTCCATATATGCTAGGCATTTATAGACGGCCGTCGGGATCTATTCACTGGCCAGCAATAATGCAGTACGGGTATTCTGCTGAGAACCCGAACATCTAGCAGGTTCACGATTTGTTCGCTTGCCGCAATATTTTAGAAAGAGACTGAATGTCTCTACAGGTAGATAGCGAGTATCATTCACCATACCTACAGGAACGCTATCTCTTTGAGCGCCATCAGGCCCCCTGTGAGATACGATGCAGCAGGGCCTTGCATCCTCGGGATTACGCGATTGTACCGATCATGAAATCCGACCGTTCCCGCGGTTATCCGGGATGCCTCCCTTCTGCCTGCTTATTGGTCAACAACACCTTCTAAGGCGGCACAGCGTGTTGATCGGGCGGCTTATGTACCTGCGCAGCCGGGAACGAGCCAGTTTATCTTAGGTTGTTGTACTTTGGATTATAATATGTAAAGTAACAACTAGAATCATGGCAAAAAAAAAACGAGCTCAATACGAAGGCCCGACTTAGCGGCGAGCAGGTTCACGTTATACCACTGACCAATGAAATTTATGTGGCAATTTCGAGCAATGACATAGGCTGTACACAATTCGGGCTTGGTACTCATCTCAAAAGAAGAGAGTGAGAGGAGAACAGAATCTTGGTGTAGTCACTAAACCCAACATTCGGAACCTTTACTATGCAATCAGCTTTCTCGTCAAAATGTACGGAGCCTAGTTGCGTAGGCGTGGCACCAGAGAGTGGCCACGGGGAAGAAGCATGTCCATTTGAATGTTTACATTTTTATGAAGATCGGAATTCCTTATTTGAGTCACTTGGGCATATTTGTCACTATTTCAACGCTGTTTACCATCTTGCTGTTGATTCCGTAACCTAATCGCTCTATGGTTTACTCTTTAAGGACTCGGCCTAATTAGCAGGCTCTAAAGGATTGGTTTTCACTTCGTCGATAAGAACTTTTCGAGCGCGATGCTGTGCAAATTGAATCATTTATAGCCAGCTTAAAAGCTAGTAGCATCTTAGAGGTACGAATGCAATCAGGAGCTAAGAATTGTCTGTTTACCATCTCCCTTAGCTAAATCATATCAGACATCTTGCAAATACATTGTGATGATAGAAAAGATTGACAATAGGTACTCTCCCATTAGAGAGCCGTTCCTACTTATGTGGTTGATCATTAGAGGTATACTTGCGCTATCGATATTTCAATAACAATACAGCAATAGGTACCCGCTTTTGCACATGTTAGAACAACATGTCTTTTCGCTAACAATCGCTTAGGTCAACCTGTAGAACATTTCTGAGATTATAGGTGTAGCTAAGCTTTCCTGAAGAATGTAATTAAATTACACAGAGCCTTAGGATACTTCTTTTGTACGATCTTCGGGTCATTGCAAAGCAGGGGAACCTCTGTCGTTGGGATCTTTTTACCGTACGGGGGACAAAAGTCTTTTTTTTGTTCAAATCATACCATATATATTACATAATGTGAAACTTTGTGATATGTAGATATGTTGAAGAAAGCAGCGAGATCCGTTACATGAAAATAATGATCAAAAATACATTTGGTTTTTATGCCGCTTCTCGATCTCTAGCTATGGGAAATACTTATGGTTGATAGATCAAAGGCAAGATCTTACGATATACATAAGCACTATTCAAAGACATCTTTACATGAACGAATGCTCCCTGAGTATCATCGTCGCAAAGGTTACGGTCCTTTTTAAATTCTTGTATTCCATATTTTGAGTCCTTGGGTTGATGGAACCCAGCGTAGACGAATGATCTTTCGACTTAGCGATAACCGCTGATCAAAAAGTCTAATAGATTCGCCACAAAGACTTGAAACACGACGAGCCTTACCAGTCCACATGAAGCACCACACACCACGGCTGCAGCATTTAACTAAAGACAAAGGCATTCAGCAACAAGCAGCCCAACACCAAGATCCCAAACGCCATATAGAAACCCCATTGTGATGAACTAGTAAATTGAAACGCCCACTGGATTATGTATCAGTGCGACAACGACTTGCTGCGACTCGTACGAAATGAAGGCCGGATGCCATCGCGTTATATCGACATCTTGAACGAATTCTTATAGGCAGCTTCACCGAGTCAGTATCGTCCCAGTTCAAATCAAGAGGATATACCTACAATCGTACAATGACTTTGCCGAAACCTTAGCTGGCTCCTTCTTTGCGTCTTTCTTTGCGTCCTTCTTTAGTAATGCGTCGGTCGTGGAGGCTGAGCCAGTTGAGGTTCGAGAGGCGGTATTATAGAGAGGCAGTGTGTTTTTGTCGGACTGGATCGTGCCGTAGCTGGTGGCGTTGTTGTTGGAAGCCATTGTGAGGATGAGAGGGTGTGTAGGCTGGTGAAGATGATGGTGATTTGGATGGAAATGTGAGTTCACAAGGATTGTCTTTGATGATAAATGATATTTTTCAACGCTGGTAGAGACTAAAATCTGACTTGGACGTGATGAAGCGAAGTAAGATTCAGATGCTTGGTGAGTGAATTTCTTCACGGCACTCGATGAATTTATAATACACAGGTCCAATCGATTGTTCCATTCCGAATTAGACGTCTTACCGAGGCGACCGTAGTTACGACGCTGCCTGATTTGGAGACGCAATTGTTGCTGCCTGCGAGGCCTGGCCATTACTGCATATGCTATAATGCTTGGATACGGATTGGGCAAGGCTTGGAGAGCAAACACCGCTGATCGCACGAAAACTCTCCGAGACCAGGATGTGAGAGTGCGGAATTATAGGGATAGAGCCATAGCGATTGGAAGACGTAGCGAACACGAGCTCCGGTATGTGCGGAGCTGCGAGGTCGTCCCCGCTCTTAGTCAGCCAATTCCGTACTTTGTTAGTCGGTGTTCGACTCCGTATCTCTGACCATCGTATGTTAGCCGCGCAACCGCTCTACGGCGTTGGCATAGTGCTGCAAGCTTTCGCCCCGGAATATCCTGCCATTAACATTGTGTGTCGGCATTACAACGGTTTGTGAGTTGGTGGTGAGTTGTGTCTGGAACGTGGAGCCGGGATTTCTAATTCCGCACGCCGTGATCTGCCATCATATCGTAAACGAACAGTGCTGAAGCACTTCTCAAAATGGTCTGACGGCTTTGATTTGGAATACATGCCATCAGCTAACGGTCTCCAGACTGGAAACCTGTTTCCAGCTCGTCTGCGAGTGAGCCATCAGGACCGCAAACTCAACACCAACTATCGACGCAATGGAAAATTGCAGTCCTGCGAGCCATGCCGCAAAGGCAAACTCCGCTGTGATCATATGACGCCGACGTGTGGGCGTTGCATTAGACGAAACAAGGCCCAGCAATGCGTCTACCATCCAGCGCCTCTTACCAAGCCCGCTAATCTCCCCACTCCTTCCACTGTAACTGAGTCCAGTAGTCCGTCTGCTCTTGTCCAGTCGACTGAGTGGTGTACTCCAGCTCCTTCCGGGATCTCTCGCCCACCAACTGAACCAACTGGTGTCTCGCTGCCAGCTCGTTCAGAGCAAATTGGCGCTCTACCCCCACGAGCTACTAGGGCAAGTAGTCTGCCTGCTCAACCATGGTCTTCACTTAACTACGGACAACAATCTATAGAGGAGCTTCGCCGGCCTTTACCTGAAGCACATGTTAGAGGTGAATCGGCTATCCAGGCTCCTTCAACAGGATTCATTCACCATACAGCAATCCTTGACGAAAACGAACTCAGCATCGGAATTTTGAATGGGCGTGCCGACGCGCGTGGTGATGGTGGACCCACTGCTCAAGTTCCACGACTGTACATCGAGAGAGGCGCCGCTGTCCTTACGCTTCTCAAAGAATTACCGACGTTTCAACAGTACATCGACAAGTGGTTCTCGTTCGCCAGAGGTGTGATTCTAATAGAGCCGATGGTTAAGATCTTCACGTCAGGCCTGTGGGCAACGTGGAGCAAAACTCTACAGGATCAGAATGCGAAGGATCTGCAGTCGATGTCAGAGAGAATCTGGAGCAACACTCTCAAACCCTTGACTCCGACGTTGAAAAGACACATGACCCCGCGTGAGTTCTGCAATTCAGTGACTGGCGAAAATCTGAGGTGGGAAGTTGTTGGTATTGTTGTGACCTTGGTAGCGCTGCTATGTATGAGTCTGTCAGGTACGCCCGCTTCCATTCCACTACATAATTGAATTTGTAACTTCTTCGTACGAGAACCAATTTCCCCTAAAACAGCAGCCCAGGTCATTTTAAATGCTAATATATGCTCAGATGGCGATCCAATATTCTGTTCACACGACGATCCCTTGGAGGATCGCGCTGCATTGGTCCTAAGGACACATAACGCCTCAGAGATTTGCCAAAGTTTTTGCGAGGACTTCGGTATAGTCAATGATCTTTACCTCTGGTATCTCTACGAAAGTACCGTGGTATATTGTTCAGTGCGCACAAAAGGAAGTAAGTATTGCTAGAAGCTTCACACAAGGACGGACTCTTACAGAAGCCGGAAAGTCGGGAATAAAGTATTACGTCAGAATTGAAAGACTCTTGTAGATCGTCAGGTTAATCTGTTGTTCTTTTTAAGATATCCTTTAAGGGTCCTTAAGGGGTGTGGTTTTATCCTAATTTTGTGGTTCCACAAGGACAGACCATCCTAAAAATCGGATCATTTGCTAACTGTGTAAAGGCTTTGAAAATTGGCAAAAGGCCAACAACTTATCGATTGCACTGTTGTGGTTTAATCTTCATCAGGAGATCAAAGTCGACGACCATACGCCCTTCTTCATTGCAGAGATGCGCAAGAGGTACCAATTTGTTCTTGGTTTCTGCCATGATTCAACTTTTGACTGTTCGGGCAGGCTTTTTGTGCGTGTCTACGAGAGCGATAAATACACGGCGATTTATAACGGGCGACCGCCACGACTTACAAGGCAATACTGCATGCTTCAGCTTCCTCTTGACCTTACTGATGTCCAGCTCATGTCAGAGGGGGCTGAATTAGAACGTGCGGTGGCAAGTTTAGACGAACATGGATGGAATCAGAATAGCATAGTGCAGCACTGCACATTCTCGCGTCTCTCCGCCACAAACGCCATGATTGCCGAGGATATTCTCGAGATCTCCATGGGCAAAATAACATCACGAGAAGAGTTCATCTCACGCGCTGCCGAGATCGAACGCAAAGCGGCGGACATCTACAGCGAGTTCCCTAAGTTCCTGCAAGTGAACCACGATGAATTCCCGCACCCTAACCGTGCGCCGATCGAACTTCTGTATCTTGCCTACATCCGGGTAGACGATCTTAATCATCATTTCCTCCTCCAAAGGACGCTGGTCAAGAAGATTGGCGCAGACAACTCGAAGCTAGTGGACATTGCTCAGAAGATGTTCAGCTTCATCGTTAAGATCATCAACCATAGAGACATGTTCCGAGAATTCCAGATCGACATGATCCAGCTGTTGACCATGAACGGCATCCCCTCGGCCGCAGTGATTGCCATGGAACTGCTGCACCAGGAACAGAATCCAGCATCGCACTCCGCACTGACAAATCCACTTCCACGATCTGGAACGATTCAAGATCTCTCGGTATTCGTAGCTTGCTTGGGCACCATTAAGCCTACGGCTAACGGCTTTACGAGCTGTAACCGAGGAAGGCAGTTTCTGAAGAAGATTCTCGACACCATTCTAGATCTACCGCCGGCGGGGATGTCGGGAGATGTATTAAGCGGATATAACCTGGGCGATTACAGCTTGGCGAATCCGATGTTCCAGACGGGTAATGACGGAGATTTTATGCGATGGCTTGATACGATGGAGTGGGAGTCCGACACTTTTATCAACTTCAGCTAAATTCCGAGAGCTTCGATGGCATGTTGGGCGACCGAGTATTAAGGGGGATATTGGGGCATTCACACTCTCGAAGGAACTCGTTGACGGAGTATCAGTCACCATACCTTACCAGATGCTTCCTATGAAAGCCCCTAATGTCACCGTGCGGACAAGGACCGGGATAGAGTATGGTATCGCATAGCGCATCACAAGGGCTAGCCCCACGTCCCATGTAACTGCTACGTGCGTTTAAGCAGCTGTCAGGAGGCTGTGATTTTCCGGCGCTACCACTAGCATGGTATCAGCCAATCAACGAACGCTCTAAACGACGCCCTAGCACAGCCACGCATAGCCTTCGGCTCCACCAACCAACCATTCGTCGTACTGTACGTCATGATCTTACGGCCGCAAGCTCTCCATCAGCGGAATGCTACAATTCCCAGCAGCCCTTTGGCGACACATTATTTCGGCCTACCACAATCTGCTACGTACGAAGCAAGAAGACTAAATTGGATGTCCTAAACGAATGCGAATTGCGAACACGAATACTTGACCGGATTAAAAACATCGTAGTGTAGCTCCTGATAAGGAGGCAGTGCATATAAAGGTGAGCATTTGGAATGCGCAAAAAACTCAAATTTCGCCACTACAATAGAGCACGCGTAATCCTCCAGGCACACATATATATAGACGACTGACCACCATGTGTCGTAGGCGCTATCAACAACGCTATCAACAAGCTTGCTCATCCACTTCCCAATTTAAAGGATTTGTCCAAGACCACTTCGCCAGAGAAGCTCCATCCATTTTCAACCGCCGCCACCAACGCCAAATACATTTTCCCATGGCTGCTGTACTCATCCTCGGGCTCACGCTCGGCGCGGCGAAGATTCAAGAGAAACGCGAGGAGAAGAAGGCCAAGAAAGCTGCTCTAGAATGGGAGAATGCACACAATGCACAGATCACAGGAGTCACGGAGAGAGGCCGAACTACACAAGCCAAAGGGAAGCGACGGGGACGTAGAGAGAACGAGCAGGAGAGGGAAAGCAGTGTCGATGCTGAGGGCAGGAGAAGCGAGAGCCTGGAAAGGGAGGACAGCGTGCCGCCACCGAAATACGAGGATGTAATTGGGATGAGGGGTGCAGACGCGCTGCGCTGAACACACTATGGACTTGTCGACCCTCACGCGTACACGATAAACCTATATCTCCCCAGCATACTCTCTCATTCAAATTCATGTACAATTCGATCTTCATCCTACATTCAGTATCTATACCTCTATCTACTTCACAATCTGTAATACACATACCCAATACACATCCATCTCCTACGACTTCGGTTCCTTTCCCCCAATCTCCCCACTCTGCTTCCCCACACCCCCCTTCGTATCCTTTGGCCACACCGCTCCAGAATCAATGTCCTGATCCGCCTTCCACCTCCCCAACACATCCATCCCCACGCTCTCCAGCGCCGCCTCGTGCGTGCACTCGAGCTTCACGCGCGGCGCATCCGCCATCCCGCTGTCCACAGCTTCCTTCCACGTCCGCGCTTCAATGCAGTACCTCGCGCCGGGCGAGACACCTGTTTTCCGGAGGTCTACGCCATGCGAGGCGCTGAAGTCGAGGAAGGAGGCGGTTAGGGTGGCGGCGATGGGGGTAGTGGAAGTGCAGAAGCCTGGGTGGAGAGAGGAGGGGAGGGAGGGGGCAGAGGTGCGGGGGGAAAAGTGGCGGGCGAGGGGTTTGTGGAATACTGTATGTGAAAGTCAGTTTTGTTCCAGCTTCTGTTTTTAATGTATTTTTTTGTTGGGGGGATAGCGGACCGTTCTTTTGCTTTACGTCTATGGCATTTTGCTCGTTCTTGTTGGACATGATGGTGGCTTTGTACTTGTGGGTTCCGGAATTCGATTCGATTCAACACTGTTTGGTGAGATGCAATGCGATGCCGTATAATGTATATATATTTCTTGTTCCTATGTAGATGTCGCTCTCAAGCTTCCTCTCTGCTTTCGGAAGTCTCGGAATCGTATTCGGAACACGCTGAATTTCGAATGTGGAAAGACACTGAACACAAACTGCAATTGTAGCTGTGTTGAAGAAGAAGAACAAATGAGAGAAGATTGGTATTTAGAAAATAAATGTTTTTCTCTTGTTCCTTTTCCTTTGAGGCTTTAACCCCGATTCAGCAGATGTAGTCAACATGACACCAGTTTATCCCGCAGTCTTGACGTCAAGAAGGCTTCACTGGACTTGTCGCGAGGAACATACAATAATAAATGCGCACAACGTCGAGAGGTAATGTGATGGAATGCGATAAGTTCTTGTACATACTGATCTGCGAACAGCTTTTACGTCGCGCGGTGGTCGAATAGGTTAACGCAACAAGTGTATCAGCCCAATCGTTAATGAAATTCGCATGCACCTCGACGACCACAAATTCACTCTCACCCTTCATACTCTTTCTATCTACTCAATAAAGTTAATTCATCCCAAACCAGTGAAACAAATCCCCGCCCAACCACCCAAGCCCCAAGCACGCATCGTTGTCACACCGTCATTCACCGATCGGCACGTCGGCGTTCCCCAACCCCGACCGCATGAGTCGCCGACGCACCCGCCCAATTTCCACGCGGCGCTCGCTCGCTGTGCATGGACATGACACACGCAAGGGAGGTGCCTGCAGGCGCGATCCCAGGGCAACGGGTACAGGCGACAAAGA
>Ga0247757_10000604_pt1 | contig 29155 bp, 25 predicted proteins | sample UWRJL126311R4_FD_180929 | JGI IMG/M metagenome (GOLD analysis project Ga0247757, IMG submission 180929) | Plant litter microbial communities from Arlington Agricultural Research Station in Wisconsin, United States - UWRJ-L126-311R-4 | ecosystem: Environmental > Terrestrial > Plant litter >...
GACTAGCTTGCCTTGATTCTTATAGAGGATGCCCAGGTTATTGACCGTATTAAGTGTCGACGTATGCTTAGGTCCTAGTACCTCCTCGTACCCCCGCAGCGCCCGCTCGTACATCTGCTCTGCCTCAACTAGCTTGCCTTGGTCCTTATAGAGGAGGCCCAGGTTATTGACCGTGTCTAGTGTCGACGTATGCTTAGGTCCCAGTGCCTCCTCCTTCCCTCGCAGCGCCTGCTCGTACATCTGCTCTGCCTCGACTAGCTTGCCTTGGTTGGTATACAGACTGCCTAGGAGATGTAGGGCTCTAAGAAATATCTTTATATCTACGCCCTTATCGACGTCCTCATCGCAGTTTCCGTCTTTTCCTATGCTCTGGTCTGTCTGGCTTGCTATCGTCCACCGAGAGCTGGCTTGAGCATGCGGAAGAAGTCGACGCTGCATATTTGTGTAGTCCCGAGTTGATCTACGCGGCACCGCCAATCCAACGATAACGACTGCCAGCCGGCCTAGCTTCACCCCAAACTGCTCGCCCTGGTAGTGGCGCGCCCACCGATGCACCACCGGATGCGTTGCGTAGCTTGCCGTCTCCTCCACCTCTTCAATCAGCGAGTAGCTGCGCAGCCGCTGCATCGCCCGGCTGAACGCCAGCTCGCTGCTCGCCACGTCCCCGACCCATTCCGACAGCATGCTTGCCACCGCCGACTTTCTACATGCTGCCGCAAACAAGCCATACCACAGATCCTTGTTGTCGAGAAACGACCACAGAAGCAGCAGATTTGCCGTCGGTTTGTGCTTATCACGGATGGCTTGGTACGAGATGGCCCATGTCGTCCACACGCTGCGTTCGGGATAGTCCTGCAGCGGTGCATCGCCCACGTCTCCCGACTCCATGAGCTCACTCCACTGCTGCTCGTAGAACCTGAGATAAGTAGCGAGGCCCACCCCACTCTCCTGCAGGTACGCGCCCGCCTGCGCGATTGCCAGCGGCAGGCCGTCCAGCAGCTTGAGCAGACATCCGCTTTCATTACTATCTACCGTTCTGTTGTTAGCTTTACCGCTCTTCATAAACTATCCACTGCTAGTAGCTTACCATGCTTTTTCCTATACCAGCTCTCAAAGATCGCTCGCGCTTGCTCCTCATCCACCCTGCTTAGTTGCTGCGGCTCGCCCAGCTGCTCTAGCCGCGCCAGTCGAGTCGTGATCAACACCGACCCATGATCCGCGCCTGAGAAGTACTGCCTCACATCGTATGCGTTAATGTCGCCACTCTGCGAACTGTATTCTCGGTCGACGTTGTCGAAAATCAACAGCCAGGCCGTGTTGTCCGGCTGCGCAAGCCAGCCCATAACATCTTTTACTACTGCATCGACGTCGCTACTGCTGTCTCCAGCGTACGCTCGACTTGTCTCGGGGATCTGGCTGTGCAGGATCCTGCCGGCGCAGCTTGCAATGCTGCGCTTGAGAGTATCTTCGCTTCGTCCGTCCAGCCAGAACACCGCGCTGAACCGGCGGTGGTGTCGCCGCGCAAACTCGACCGCCAGCTGCGTCTTTCCCATGCCGCCGAGTCCGCGCAGCACATGTATCTTCTGTCGCTCGCTCTGCCTTTGTTTCGGTAGGAGGATATTCTCGAGCTGCGCCATCTCCGCCGGCCGGTCGACAAACTGGCGCACTCGCGGCACGCCTTCGAGGCTAAATTGCGTCGTATATCGAGAGATTTCTTAGTCCCAAAGTCAGCGTCAATGCACCATGGCAAGGTCAAAACGGGGAGACATGAGACTGTTCGATATACGCCTATCTCGTCTATCTTGTTGTCCTCTCGAACACGATCGACCACTTACTCGCTGGCTCCAGCTCCTCGACAGCTTGCTTCGGCACGAACCCGAGAAGCTCCACGGCAACCGCTGCTGCTGTAGCTGCTGCGTACGGCTGCCATCGCTTGTTCTTGTGCGAGTCCGCGTAGTCACATATGCCTCGGATCACAAGACACGGAAAGCTGTCCATCAGCCCCGCTGCTTCCATTTCAAAGCAGATCACGCCCTCCTCCTGTGCTATGCAGTCTCGAACTTCCCCGTCCTTCATCACCTCGTTGCCCGATGCAATGTTGCCGTAGTGAACATGCGGGTCCAGGATCGTTCGCGGCCGTCTTTGGACAATATGTCGGTCGTCGCAGCCATCGCACGTCTCGCCACCCGCATGGCCGTAGGTCGACTCGTACAGGCGGTCGTGCTCCGTGCCCTGGTGCGTAAACATCCGCGCCATCCTGGGCTTGTTCTGCAGCATCTTCGACAGGTGCTCTGCGAGTCCGTCACCCTCTGTAAGATGCGCTATCTTAACGTCTTGCACAGCGTTCAGCAACGGCCGCGGTGGCTTGTTCAGCGACCCCGTTCGCTTGAAGCCGCCCACCTCCATCTCCCCAAAGTCCCACTGCACCACCCCGCCATGGATGCCTTCCGGCTGACTGACGACGACGTCGCCGAGTCGAATATCGACCTTCTCGCTCCACACTCCGCCGCCTACGCCAACCATGAGCCCGATCCTGATCGGGAACGTGCGCAGCATGTCCTTTGCCACCGTCGCGGCCGAGTTGTTGCCCGTCATGCCGGCGGGAAGACAGGCAGCCACGACGTTGTGGTCCCCGATCCGGCCGAGAGTGTAGCTGTTGTCGTCGTACTTGGGCGTCGGCAGGGGCTCGTGCTCCTCATCCAGCATTGCTACAAAAGCTGCCTTCTCTACCGCGAGCGCGCATATAGCTCCGACTGTGTAGTCATCGTGAGTGTATCGAGGTCGTGTGGGGCGTGGCGGTTGCTGGGGATGGACCCTACGTTCTTCCTGCTGAAGGTCGTTGCGAGGCATAGTGGGTAGGCATGCGCGACGAGCGGTAGAGGTCTACGCTATAGTCGAGAGCATAACGTATGCAACTGAGGAAGTGTAGTATTCTGTCCGCCTGCTCTTACTGTACAGCGGCTGCTCCAGAAGACGAGGCTGAGGCAGCGCTACCGCCTCCCCTCCAGCGCACAAGGCTGAGCTCGTGCCGGATGAATGAATCATGCAGGCGCGGGGACGCGGGGGCAGCGCCCAGGGGTTTTACGAATCCCTTCGACGCTGGCGACGTGCAGCATCTGCAGCTAAGCAAACGCTATACCTGTTTGTGCCGTCGGGTACTCTTTGGTGACCATCCCCATAGACGAAGACATCGACATGCGAGATGCACGCGCTGGTGCAGTTCTGCACGCGAGGCTGCTTGTCGTCTTTTGGCGACACAGAGCGGTGGAAGGGTCGATTCATAGAGCTGATGGCACAAGAGTTCCCTACCCACTGAATTCTCTCACGGGAAATCTTGGATGTAGAAGGATTCATAGCCATCCCGGCCGTTGTTTACATCAGTTTCTCCTAGGCTTTCCGTATTATTTTAATATAGAAATCGCCCAACATTATTGCGTGGTTGCCGCTGTACAGACCGGAATATCTTACGGAAGATTCTTTGTCGTACGCTCTTCGGATTACAATTTGATACAAATGTCCTTTGAGAATCCGCGGCATTGTGGTCCCCGATCCGGCCGAGAGTGTAGCTGTTGTCACCGTACTTGGGCGTCGGCAGAGGCTCGTACTCGTCGTCCAGTATCACTATAAAGGCCGCCTTCTCTACCGCGAGTGCGTATATAGCTCCGACTATATAGTTATCGTGGGTATATCAAGGTCGTGTGGGATATGGCGGCTGCTGGGGATGGACCCTGCGCTCTTCCTGCTGAAGGTCGTTGCGAGGTATAGTGGCACGCGGTTGACAAAAAAGCACAGACTCAGTAATGGCAACCCGAACCTGCCTCCCATATAAAGTCCCACACAACTAAGGTTTCTTGTACATTTTAATATGTAGTATTTTAGACGAACGTCTTCTGAGGCTGTAGAACTATATAGAAAAAATTATACACGCGTTCTGGCTGGTGGAGAGTTCTAAGAGCACTCGGTAACCCGTCATTTGGCCCTCCATGTCAATACACGTCTGGAGCCTTGTTGGCATGCTGTTAACGCGCTCTACAAACTTCTAGCTAATATATTTACAGCCTTCTATTACTAGTTATTTTGTAGAGTACTCATCCCAGTGAGGATGAGTCCTCTACTAACGCGATACTCGGCAGCTCAGCCTTGGGGCCGAGTATAGTATTTTAGTATTTTCGGTGTTCTACCTTTTTTGTCACCAGCGTGAGTGGGTAAGCATGCGCGGCGAGCGGCGGAGATCTACGCTGCGGTTCAGAGCACGGCGTGTACAGCTGAGGAAGTGTGGTATTCTATCCGCCTGCTCTTGCTGTACAGCGGCCGCCCTAGGAGACGCGGCTGAGGTAGCCCTGGCGCCTCCCCTCAAGCACACAAGGCTGAGCTCGCAGGACGTGGACGATTCATGCAGGCGCGCGGGCAGCACCCCGGGTCCCACCTGATGACCGTACGCTGGGATTAAATGGTATGTAAAATCCGGAAACTGATCTTGGTCACCACTGTAGAGGTGAGCGGACTCCGGCGCCAAGTCTTTAGCGCACCCGACCTTGACAGTTTCTCACCCGACCTGTAGATGTCAAATTTTCGATGTTCTGAGAAGGATGATTTTGATTGAAGTAATTGATTGATTCTGCGTTATATAGGTCCTCTATACGTTCTTTTTATATTCCTTTCACTCGTTCGCTTTCCGTCAGCGTTCCTAGGAAAGCTGTCAGCTGGCTAGCGCTTTCTGGCAGCTTTCCGCCGGTTTGCTGGCGGCTTTCCGGCGGCGTTCCTAGAAGAGGTGCTATTCTGACAGTAGAACGCTCACCCGACCACCACACACATATTGGAAGATATGACGTTGATAAATATATACCAATTCGTCTTCTAGTAACTCTTCACTACGCTCCTCTATTTCTCGATACTCTTCCCTAATTTCTATACTTGGAAACGGCGAGCTTGGTAGGCTATTAAGCGATAGAGAATACTCTTTAAATACGTCTTTATTAATTTAGTAGACCATTCTTATCACGTTAGCAACGTATTAGCACTATACCTATTTTTTATTATCGCAAAGAAGAAAGATGATGCGACCTATATTTTGCTGAGCCGAACTTAAATATACCGACCCGACCTAGGCGCTTGGACGATCACGTGACAAGCGCAGACCCCTAGGTCGGCTGAGGTTTTAGCGAGGTCGTATGAGCTGCAACCTGCACCACTGTATTACTTTGACTTGGAATTCGTAATCTATTATTACGTGATCTGCATTTCATTACTGCTGTGTAGACCGGAATATCTTGCGGAAGATTCTTTGTCGTACACTCTTCTGATTTACATTCGTCTTTGTGGCTAGTTGTGGCCGTGGGTAGTTGTCATCATCCGCTCCATCCGACCCATTTTGTTGATACGAATGTCCTTTGAGAATCTTCCGAATCTCTTCCCTGCTTAGCTTTTTTGCAATTTGGGCATCAAAATCTCTGGAAGCGAATGTATCTGTCTCTACTTCAAAGGTAGCATTTTTGCATATTTCTCCTAGAAAAAACATCGTCTGTTCTCGAGTAAGATGCTTAAAAGGACGTACGATCCTCATTTGATGTGTATTAGTGATGAAAACATGTGGACCATAACGGATGACCAAATGCAGCATGTCGATACCTGATAAAGTTGATACTCTAAAACACCTGTGTAAGATTCGGTTCTTATTTAGTAGGTAGCCCGTGTAACCCTCCTTTTTTAGTTTAGATTCAACGTAGATGAGAAGATCGTATGATATTGCCATCGAAGGAAGTGGCCCATCTACAAATCCCCAGCTACCCCACAGGTGGTCTAGCACGCTCTGCGGGTGTACTCGATGCCAAGCCAATAATACTCGATGCATTTCATCTATGTACTCCACGAGCGAGTAACCTTTGGTGACTTCGATATGTTTTGCGGCACGGAAGAAGGGGTCAACAATGTCGTCTAAATTTACTGATATCGGTGTTTCAACTGATTTGCATTCTGCTAGGGTCACCTTGCAAATGGCGAAATATGCATCGAATCCATCTGCTTGCCATGCTGGAAATACCTGTTGCATATCCGTAGTCATGAAGAAGTCTGCGACTGTCCGATGCAGAAAGTCCACGCGATAGTCATCACTACTTCGGAAGTTGGGAGTGACTTCCAATAGGCCTTTACACCGTCCGTTAATTCGAATTTGCATTCTCTTTTTACGCTCATCCAAGTCATGATTCGAAATTGGCGTAACTGGCATCGTTAGTGCGAGTCCAGGTTGATCTTCCTCTTCATCAAGAAACCAATAGGCAAGGGTACTCAACGAGCAAGATGCCGCAAGAGCGACTTGGAACATATGTGCTGTCTGAATTCTATAAGTCGGGTCGAGAGACTGGAAGATGTGACGGAAAAACTCGTGGAGATCGGCAGGAAATGCGTCCAGCCTTTTGCGCAGCTGGGAGAGTCGATCGTCGTTCCTCAGTCCTTCAACAAGTGACCGGACTACCAAAAAAACCCAGAGGAATACCCCTTGCGACTTTTTTACAATATCGTTGATGATTCCATCAATTGTAGCGACATGGATTTGGCCGGATTGGAGCCCCCGCCGGCTACGCAGCTTGTCATCTGCATATCTCCTGATATCTGGTTCGTTCAGCTGTTGTAAGTAGATTTTGAAACTGTCTTCTTCGCCAAACGCTTCTTCGAATAAATTCCATGGACGACTGGCAACACACGTCTTTACATTCATTGCCATCAGACAACGGATCGTCTCTATGAGCTCATCGTGGTCGCCCAGGTACTCATCCAGCCCATCGATGAAGACACAAAGATGCACACCTGACGTGTCAAGTGTAGAAAGCCGTCGGAAACTTTCCAGCAGTTCTTCGGGTTTCCAGCTGACTTCTGCATGCTTTCCTCCATTAGCCACGGCGGACATACGTTTCCATAAGTCCGGCAGGATGGTTTCGACGAGCGCAGGGCATTGTCGAAGGAATTCGTAAAGAAGTGATTGTAACAGACCCTCTTGAGATCGCTGCATTTCGGTGCCATTGATCCAGAAAAAATAGCTCGCAATGACCATTCGGCATGATTCATTCTGAATACTAGAAGAGAGTATACGCCTGGTTTCGGGATTCTCTACAAGATATTTCATAAGAGTGCTTTTTCCACTTCCCGGCTTGCCGCTTATCCAAAAGAGACGCTCACTAGACCTGAGCCAAGTCGAGAAATTGTTAGAGAAAGCCCACTCAAAGGTTTGCGGGTGTGACTCTTGAATTTTAGAGTGTCGGAAATTCATTTGCTGGAATTTGAGGCTGTCCAAAATAGCCAGTGCCACAGCTACGTTCAATCCATGAGCCTCAGTTTCCGCGAGTGACTCGATCAGGGCTGGGACATCTATATGTGGAATCGCATGCATCTTGGCTCCACGCGAAGCTGAAGCACGAGAATTTTCAACTTCCAGGCTTGCCTTTAAATTTTTAATCGCATGCTGTACCTCGCTTCGCAACATGTCGATTTGGCGAGTGAAGTCCACGCCCATGCGTGTGCTCCTTTGGTTGAGGTCATTGAGTAGGTGTAAAACTTCGGAACCATTATCGCTAATATTTGATCATTTAGTTGAGCAAAAGCTCGATCAATATCAACCTTTACTAACCTCTGCATCACTTGAAGTTGAAGGATCAGCTGCGACCGATACGTGTTCAATCGTTTCTCTAACACTTCTACTTGTGGTGCTTTCCAGGTACTTTTTAGTGCCGCGCGAAAGCTGCTCCATCTTGATTCGGGCTTTTCTGCCTTTAGGTCGTCCAAGGCGGAAAGAAGCTCACCCGCAGCAAGCTCACAATCCTTTGCTAATCGTATTAAGACGGATGCTTGGGTACTACTAGACCCTGAATGAATAGATTGCGATTTTTGATGAGCGCTTTCGTATAAGCTAGTGCTTACTTGTTCTAAACTCTTGGTGATGCTCTGGAGGCTTTGAGTATCTTGACCTGCGCCAGCCTGGGAATGGTATATCGAAGTAGCTTGGTCGAATAATTTACATGTGAAATCGATGAATTGTACAAGATTACCCGCAAGCCCAACAGCGGCCAGGGCCTCCATGGTAGAGTGTGGTCCTTCTAAAATTCTATGTAGAGATGTTGAAGTAGGTGAAGGGGAGTCAGGATGAAGGCTGAGCCCGTCAACCTTAATTCTTCCCCCTGCGAGGAGCTGCGCCTCATTGATTAGCGAAACACGAGTGGCTTATTGCTAAGGCATAAAACCACAGGGGACGAGTAGAATACATGGTATATGAGGGGAGAAGAGGTACCCAGTTTAAAGCCTTCATAGGAGCTAGAAGCCGGGAGTTTTGTATTGTAGCAAGCCCTCCAGATGGGCATTTAATTTCGTACAATTTTCATGAGTTCTTTAGATCCCTGATGCATCTAGAGACTGTTTAACCCAACGCTTTGATTCTCACGAGATACTCAAATATTCCCCGTGCGTACATATACACAGTACCTGTAGTAGATGGTGGCTGGAGTCGCCGCAGCCATTTATTCAAAAGTTAAAATTAATCGCTGAACGCGCACAAATCCAATAGTTGCACATATTCCATCCCAGGCAATCCTACTGTCTCCATCTTCTCCAGAATTTCCATCCTACCTTTTCATCATCTTGCTCGTGCAATCTTCTGAAGCTGCCTCTCTCTTTAGTTCTTCTACGCCCCACCCATCCAAACCAGATGACAAGCCCTGCAACCATAAAGGCAATCACCACCAGAGTCTGTATAGGCTCTGCAAAAACGGCCCGACTGAGTAAGAATAAGCTCACGCAGCAGAAAATGATAGGAGTCGTGATCCATGTTTTATACGGGCGCTCCAGTGTTGGTTCCTTTACTCGGAGGATGATAAGGCCGAGGACAGCAAGAAAGTAGAAGGTGTAGCCCGCTACGCCGTAAAAGGTGACTAAGGTGTCGAACGAACCAATGAAAACATACACAGCCGTTAGAAGACCGTTAAGTACCATGGCGGCGATCGGGGTAAAGAAGAAGCCAGCGTCGGCATCGGCAAACCAATCAATTACTTTGCGTGGAATTCTGCTTTTTCCCGGATTGGCGTTCAAGCTGTGTAAGCGAATGGCACGATGGCTTTTCCCTAGACCAATTGTGCCGAACAGTTCTGGAAAATATCCCTCTTTCCCAGCAGCATACACAAGGCGGCCCGAGGTAAATGTTGTAGCGTTCAAAGACCCAAAACAAGAACCTGAAACAAGGAGTGCAAGAATGAGTGAACCGATTGGCCCGAACACCTGCTTGCCGAATGCGATTGCAACCGTGTTACTAGATTCAATGAGTTCCATGGGTAAAACAAGAAAGTATGATATGTTTGCTAGAACATAGCAGAGAATAACAAGGGGAAGAGATGTGTGGATCACGCGGGGAAGATCGCGGGTTGGATTCTTGAACTCAGCTGTGACATAATTCACCTGCTTGCATTAGTCGAGAGCCCACGAAAAGATGCAAATACATACATTGTCCCAACCGTCGAAGGCCCACAAGCCAGAGTACAAAGCTACTGCCCATTCACTAATGTCGGTATGCGTCCCAACAAACCAGCCTTGGGTCTTCCAGTCATCATTGGCATGGCCTTTATATGAGAAGCCTGTGGCAGCTACAACAATGCCCGTGACCGTAACGCCAATCAGCGCAAAGAACTTCAAAAACATGAAGAGATCGGCGCTCCTGGTGCCGAGTTTTGTGGATATACAATTCAGCAGCGTGACCAGCACCAAACCAGCAATGGCAATGCTCTTACTCAGCCACACATTGGCTTTGACTGCTTCTGCGCCAAAGGCGGCGTGAACGATATACTCGCCGAAGATAATAGCAATGATGGCGGCCGAGCCAGGCTTTAGAACGACAACGGCGCACCATGTGAATAGGAAACCAGCCCACTCTCCAAATATTTTGGAGAGGTAGACTTGGGCGCCACCGTTTAAAGGGATTGCTCCGCCCAGCTCTGCATAGCTTGCGGCGCCAGTCCAGGCCAGGATGCCAGCAACCACCCAGATAATAAGCGAGGCGCCTGGCGATCCGGCGTTTTTGTTCACCTGTGATGGCGAGGAAAAGATGCCACTCCCTATGATCAACCCCACGACTAGCGACAGGCCGTTGAGATAAGTCAAACTTTTGTTCTTCTCCAGGGAACCGCCATTAAGGGCATTGGAAGGGTCGAGGGCAGGGTTGGCAGGCGCTCCAAGGGCGGTATAACCTTGAGCAGTACTTGATAAAGGGAAGAGGTTGGGCGCGAAATCAAAGGCGGAGGAGACGCTGTACGAGCGGTTGTGGCGTGGGCGGCTGTCGTCATGGCCGGCGGGATTGAGCTCAGCGAGGGGGTCTTCGTCGTCGAAAGATAGACGCTGCGATGAGCGGGCGCCCGATTCGGACGATTCGACTGAAGTACGGTGCGACGCATGCGACGAAGAGGCCAGTGAGGCAAGCTCGAGTGAGTCGCGAGTTGGCGGCGGAGGGAGGTTGGAGTAACGACCAGCCATGGTGCGGACGTGGGGCTACCTGTTTGCACGGGATCGATGAGCCATGGACGGCACGAAGGGTAGGTGGACGCGGGACGGTAGAGGCGACAGGAGGCCCCTTTCGATTCACGAGCAGTCGTAGAGTTTGGGTGGAGGTAAGTGAATGTGGCCTATGGCAGTTCCCACGCTGCATGCGGACATGGTTGGGCCGGGCGGCGGTCAACACGCGAAACGGCTAGCCGAGCTTTTTTCTGCGTCGGAGCTTCACACGCCTAGCCGCGTCTGCGTCTCTGCGACTCGAGCCGGCGCGGGCCTGTTCCAACCGTCATGTCAATCATCTCACGACATGCTCACCCTCCCTGGTGATGCGACGCCTTCGTGTATACCGTCTGGGCTGGCAGCCCGCTACTGCCCCTCGTCGACTCGCCCACTCGACCGCAGCCTCGAACAGCTTAGGCAACAAGCTTCCCCAGTACGCCCAATTGAGCCAGCTCTCGCAGAAATGGAAGCTATACTGGGACAGCAAAGAGTCGGGGCTGGAAAAGCTAGATGCCAATGCCCGTGAGAAGGCCTACATACTGCCCATGTTCCCGTACCCCTCCGGTACAATGCATTTGGGTCATCTACGCGTATACACCATTTCCGATGTTCTGGCACGCTTCAAACAAATGCAAGGCTACCGTGTCCTGCATCCTGCAGGATGGGACGCCTTTGGTCTGCCTGCTGAAAATGCAGCTATCGAGCGCGGCGTCCATCCGGCCGATTGGACTGCACAGAACATAAAGGCTATGAAGCAGCAGATGGAGCTGATGGGTGGGAGGTGGTCATGGGATAGGGTATTGCGGATCTCAATATGAACGAATATGAATGCCACTGACTGGTCCTGGCTAGGAATTTCAAACCTGCGATCCCGCCTTTTATAAGCACACCCAGCGCCTGTTCCTCATGCTCTTCGAACGTGGCCTCGCTTATCAGGCCGAAGCGTTGGTGAATTGGGATCCCGTCGACAAGACTGTTCTTGCGAACGAGCAAGTGGATGCTAATGGTCACTCGTGGCGGTCCGGTGCAAAAGTGGAGAAGAAGATGCTCAAGCAGTGGTTCCTGAAGATCAAGGAATTTCAGGAGCCACTACTGAAAGACCTGGACGCGCTAGCAGAGAAGGGAGAATGGCCGGAGCGGGTTTTAGCTATGCAGAAGAACTGGATAGGCCGATCAGAAGGAACTCAGCTAAGCTTTGAGATAAGCTCTGCCAATTCGCCTAGCGACAAAACCGTCCAAGTGTACACTACACGAGCAGATACTTTGCCGGGCGCCATGTACGTCGCCTTATCACTGAACCACCCAATTGTCCAGGATCTAGCCAAGGGAGACGCGGCACTGCGAGATTTCATAAATCGAGCCAAAGACTTCCCCCCCGACTCTAAAGAAGGCTGGCAACTGCAAGGCTTGCAAGCAAAAAACCCAATCGCTGGCCTGTTCAATGACTATGAAGTTGGAGAATTGCTACCGGTCTTCGTGGCTCCTTACGTGCTTGATGATTACGGATCAGGCGCTGTAATGGGTGTCCCCGCTCATGACTCTCGAGACTATGCTTTTTGGCGACACAATCAGGGTGATAAGCTCATCAGACATGTCATCCGTCCAGAAGCTGACTCCACGCCTGCTCTTGGTGATATGATCAACAGCAAAGACGATAAGCCGTTACTGGAAAAGGGGTTTGTTACCTCGCTTGATTCCAGTCTTGATGGTCTTTCTTCCAATGATGCTGTCGAACATATCACGAAAAGAATGCAACAGGCCGGGATATATGTCGAGCGAACTGAGAATTGGCGTTTGCGTGACTGGCTGATCAGTCGCCAACGTTACTGGGGCACACCTATTCCTATTGTGCATTGCAGCTCTTGCGGTCCTGTTCCAGAAGCCGATGATTCGCTGCCAGTAGAACTACCCAATCTACCTGCATCCTTTTTCCAAGGTAAAACTGGAAATCCGCTTGCTGAGGATGTAGCTTGGAAGAAAACCACGTGCCCCAAATGCAACGGACCCGCCGAACGCGAGACTGACACCATGGATACATTCATGGATTCATCGTGGTACTTCTTCAAATTCCTCGACATTGAGAACACAAAGCAACCTATTGATCCCAACAGAGCAGACGAGGGCATGCCTGTCGATGTGTATATAGGTGGTGTGGAGCATGCCATTCTGCATCTACTGTACGCACGGTTCATCTCGAAGTTTCTCGCCACTACCCCGTTGTGGCCCAAAGGAAAGGAAATCTCCGGCGAACCTTTTAAACGTCTCATTACTCAGGGTATGGTGCATGGGAGGACCTTTTCAGACCCAGAAACGGGCCGTTTCTTACGTCCAGAAGAGATAGATATGTCTCAGCCATCCGCGCCTACTATCATAGGTACCTCTATTGCCCCAAGAGTTAGCTACGAAAAGATGTCGAAGAGTAAACACAACGGTGTTGATCCAGTAACGACCATAGCAACGTATGGTGCTGATGTCGCGCGCACACACATGCTCTTCCAAGCTCCAGTAGGAGATGTCCTTGAGTGGGATGAACAGAAGATTACCGGTGCCCAGCGTTGGCTTGCAAGGGTTATTAGACTCTCGACCGCTTTTTGGTACGGCGAGAAAGAGTTAGCACACTTTAAGCCTTTCGATATCAACATGCCAGTAATGGAGCTGCTTCGTACTTTAGCCAAATGGGACATCATAAGGCTTCCGAAGCATGAGCATAAGCAGATGCAGAGAGACGATGACATGTTGATAGAATCCTTGAGTATTCCCGAATTAGAGCTGCTGGAGAAAACGCAGGAAACCATAGCCAGCGTAACCAAGTCGTACCAGGAGACTTATTCACTGAACACCATTGTCAGTGATCTCATGACGTTGACGAACACTATCCTAGAAACACCACAGCATTCTTTCTGTACACCATGGCTTAAATGGTACGCCGTGAACCAATTACTGCGAATGGTTGCCCCCATCGCACCAGCTGTCGCGGAAGAAGGCTGGCACCAGCTTCATGATAAGACGAACCTTCAGATCCGCAACATACGTGACCACCCACTTCGCAGTATACGCATCGGTTCGGGACCATCCATCTTCACATTCGGCTTCCCGACCGCCGACTCCGAGGCCCTACCTAAACTCCAGCAGCGCCTCACATGCGTAGTTCAGATAAACGGCAAGAGAAGATTCCAAGCAGACATTCGCAAGGTACCAATGAATATACCAGCGGACGATGAAGCTATCAAGCGCTTTCTCTTCAGACAGCTTCTGAACACGGATGAGGGGCAGAAGTATCTCAGCCCTAGCACTGGGGTTCTTTGGAAGGAGAGCGGCGCTGTTGAAAGGGAGAATGGGGCGGTGATACCTCCTGGATGGAATACAATTGTAGTCCAGAGAGGCAAGATCGTTAACTTTGTCAATATGAATTTGAAGAAGGCACATAAAGCCAAAATACAGGAACCTGACGATGAAAAGCGTGCTCAGAAGCACGAAAGTGCTATATAGGGTAATATTAACAGCGCTTTGAGGAGATGCGTTTGAGATGTGGCAAAGTCGCTTGTACCATAGCTTTGTAGAACTAAGGCCAACACCGTTTGGTAGTGCGCAACATATTCTACTCTCCGATATAACGCTCATGTGGTACTTAACTATGCTCTTTGCTAATCCAACGGCAGCCTTTTGCGAGCATACATGTGCAAAACGAGAGTATCCATCCAGAGCAACAGTCCCCCACTTGATTAGCGTGATAGATCAGCAGTCGGAGGAACTAGACATCTCCGAGCCACGACTACGTAATCTCCGCGCGGAACCCATTCCGACCGTTATATGTAAATTTCCATATCCTCCGCCATCGCTCCAATTGTCCTCAACAATGCTTACTCGTACCCTACGCTCGCGCATTTCGCGCATAGGAGCCCTCCGAAATGACTTCACGACTTTCTCTCGCCAACAGTCAACGATCCCGTATACCGAAACATGCCCATCACCAACATGTCCCTGCACCGTGACACCAGCCGGTCTTGACATCGACCGCAAAACGCCGCTTCTACACACCATGGCGCCGTACTCGTCACACGTGCTACTTTGCACAGGGAAACCCGACTGGACCTCTCGAATCGAAGACGAGACGTCGCCAGCAGGCCACTTTACGCGTGCATTGAAAGAGCGCATGGGAAAAGGAGGAAAGGCCTTTGATGTATTTACTCAGCTATCAAGGAAACGGAGAAGCAGAATGGCTGACGGGCGCAAGATATAGCCATTCAACAACGTGCTCACGACGGCGTGTTCGTTTGATGCGAGTTCAGATCCTAATGCCACAACCGTACTACTATTCCCCGCCTTCAAACGCATACGAAACGTACCGCATACCGCAAAAGGGATCGACGCATTGATATCCGCATACCTGAAAGCACAGAAATTGCACTCGGCGCACGCGCCGCTGTCCGACGCCCAAAAAGCCGAGCTCATGCGCGACCCGAGTCTCGCAACTCACCTCTCACAACCCGAACCGGTTACAAAGCCCACGGTCCTGATATGCGGGCATGGTGGGCGCGATCAACGGTGTGGTGTTTTAGGGCCTATACTACAAGACGGTTTCCGCGCAGACTTCGCACGGCGCAATCTAGATGCTGACGTGGGCTTGATATCGCACATTGGCGGGCATAAGTATGCAGGCAATGTTATCATATACTTGCCTCCTAACATGGAGGATCATCCTCTGAGTGGAGCTGGGATATGGTATGGACGAGTAAGGCCCGAGGATGTGGAAGGGCTGGTGGAAGAGACCATCGTAAAGGGCCGCGTAATCATTCCAATGCTAAGAGGAGGTGTTACTGTTGATGGAAGCGACATTGGAAGGATTGTAGAAGCACAATTGAAGATAGCCCGGGGCGAAGACATGACATTGAAACTGAAGCCCAGAACCAGGGCATGACCTCCGGGTCCTATACTATCTTATAGAGAACTGCCTTCGCCGGCACTTACCGAAATCACGCTGCTCCTTGAATCAATCATCATAAACCAATCTGTTGTTTATGGAAAACAGTATCGGTTGTGGCTGCAGCCACAACGGCCGATACGAACCTTCGGCTGCTAGTGCGGAATCCCTCAGCCTTGCGCATGTTTCTTATACTAGCTATGCTTCAGTGTCCCAGAAGATAAATATAATGATAATGGGTGCGCTTCTCCAATCGCCACTAGTTAATTCCACTAAAGTGCGCGACTTCATGAGCAGTCCCAGCTCGCAACTAGATAATGTGTTAACTTCATTTGGTCTATGTCAGCATTGTCCCCATCTAAACCCTACCTTTCTTTCACTTCAATATGACTTAGAATATGGAGACAAGCTTTCTGCAAGCAGTCCTTTTCAGGGTAATATCTAAAACTTCTAAGGCTGTCTATACAAGGCAACCCTAGTAGAATTACAAACATGAACACAAAGCCATCTTTCATGTGTACTTGTATACATAACGGTTTTGTGTCAAATCTAGAAGCTACAGTCGAATAACAAGTACAATTAAAGGACAGACCTCATGGAAGAATACAGGAAGGCACCGATCAGGATGCTCACAGATCCAATGGATGAGACGGACGATATGGATACGAAATTAGGAGACGCGCTGCGTCATAAAACGCCAATGAGTGATTCGACCTCAAAGAGCAAACAATTATATGGCAAAGTAAGTCAAAGGCACCAGGCATCGATTGAGTTGACAACGGTGGTGAGGAACCTATTGCCATGTCTCGTCATGTGCTACATAGTATGCAAAAGGATGGCTCCGGTCGGGTGAATGCAATGCGTCACACTAGAATAGTTGCTTGAGTACTAATCATTTGCGCGGAATCCTATCGAGAAACAGCAGACTGGGCATGTTCCAAACCCTGGCCATTCTCAAAAAGGACGCGAAACGCGGTCATTTTCATCCTTGTCGCTCCCTCCCCCGCTCCAGTTTGAGGGAGCACTGTGCCCTTTTGATTTATTGCGAATCTCCACCAGCTCCTGCTCATCATCCTCCCACCGTGTTACAGATATGTCCACCGTTTCCCTGAAACTAGGATCCTCTTAGCAAGGATGACACTATTGGCGTTAGTCAAAGAGGAAAGGACCTGCAGAATGCACTGGAGACCTATTTTTCTGGTTATCGTAGCAACAGACACGGCTAAGCGCAACTTGTGTGCATGGGGCGTCATGTAAAAAGCCACTTATCTTGAACTTGACTAGAATTTCTATATACAATGAGTTCAATTTTGGGGTAGCCAGATCCGGACACCAGTCGACGTTGGGATACGGGTTAGCGATCTGGCGAGAGTTGTGACGTCGAAAACGATGCTAGTATCAAGTTGGGGTATACTTGTATACTTGTATACATCTAATACCCATCTTCCCTGCTTGTAAACGTGAGTTTCAGTATATGGGGATATCCTGAGGCCGCTTCGTCGGTATGATAATACCGCCCCCTACAAATGCTGCATGGCGTAGGAGGTAGTGCGACTCCCATACCGGAGGCAGTGGCGTCACAGCCACCGTGAAAAGCCTTTGCATCGTTTTGCTCGTGTTTAGTTCAGGTATGAATCGTTTGACTAAGGTCAGCTTGCCTTATGGGACTTGGGTAGATATTCTTACGAGTGGGGCTCTATTACGTTATTGTGAAGTCAGTTATTGTTAGGTAATACCTCCGGCCTTGACGGAGGTTCGTTGAACTTGTTCGAAGATTCAAATAACCGAGTTTTCCGTGGAATCAGGCCATGGCGTGTTCGCCAACGAGTGGTGATGGGGGGAACCTTGTGGTGAGACAATCTCGAACAAAAAGCTAAGGCGCGGCCTGGGGTAGTAGGAGCCTATCCTTTCCTATGCGGAGTGGCACATCCGCCACTCCTAATCAATGGCACCACCAAGCGCTGGCCGCTAATAGTGCGCCCTTAAAGGGACTTGTCAACCAGTACTCGCAACCTTATCATGCGACAAGCTGTACTGAGGTGGCACTAGTGGCATCCGGCAAGACCCAGTTGCATACTACACTCATACACAGTATAGGGGTAGCAAGGTCCAAGGACTCTTCTGGAAAGGGGCATGCATACGCTCCATCAATACTACCTTAATACTCGCATGGTCTAGCGAAGATATGCCATCTCTTTTGTATACACTTCTCTGTCTTCACTTTCCCTTCTACCATGGCCATATTACTTGAATTAGTAACAGGGCTACCTATTTTCACTTGGATTTTCAAGGTTGGACCTGTTGCTGCCGTACTTTGCACCCTGTTATGGATGGTCTACGCAATAACGTTGCATCCTCTTACTAACGTCCCAGGGCCATTCTGGGCCTCTGTCGCCCCGATATGGTACATGTATCGGATATACAAAGGAGATATGGACAAAGCCCAGCGAGCCTTGCATACCAGGTATGGTCCTGTGGTATGAATTGCACTAAATGAGGTGACTTCTGCGAACGCGGCCGACATCCCTAAGATCTACCGTCTCTCTGATCCGCTTCTGAAGACAGACTTCTATCCCATCTGGGGCGCACCACAGATTTCCAAGCAGTCCGATCAATTTACTGTATCGATGAGAAGGAGCATACCCGGTATCGGAAAATCGTGGCCTCCACATACTCCCTCGCCAACGTCCTAAAACATGAAGACTATGTGGCAAAATGTACTAGCCTTTTTCTCGGGCGCATGACCGAATTCGCAGATAGTGGCGACCAGGTCGATATTGGCCACTAGCTCCAGATGTACGCTTTCGATGTGATTGGTGAATTGACACATGGTGAAATGTTTGAGTTCATAGAGAAAAATACGGATATTGGTGGCTGGATTTCTGCATTGGATTCTCTTATGCCCGTCTTATGTATTGCTGCCATCGCTCCAACTTACCTGTGACCGATTGTCATGGGCTCGGCCATTTGCGTCCCGGGAGTCTTCAAGGCCTTGAAATCTTTCGAAGGAATTCATACTGCCGCAGTCGACGTGGTCAAGAAAAGGGTGGCTGAGATCAGCGCTGGCACAGCTGATCGTATTGATATGTTGTAATAGTTTAGCAAGATTGCCTGAGAAAAGGGTGCGCAATATAACTTTACGGATAGCGAGGTGATGCTTGAGGCAGATGCCGGAATGTAGGTGAAACCCTATAACACAACTAAGTGTTGAGAACACTGATCATTTGGATAGGCTTGCTGGGTCTGATACAACTGCGATTGGTCTCCGCACTGCTCTGTACTACCTAATGAAAAATTCTAGGAAGCTTGCACGATGCCGTGAGGAAATCGACGCACACCGTGCCACTCTTAGCTCCCCCATCCGCTACGTGGAATCCATTGCTCAGCTTCCATACACGTCGGCTTGTATCAAGAAAGCAATGCGACTTTTTCCTAGTATTGGACTAAGTATGCAGCGCCACTCTCTTCCAGCTAGCATTGAACTCTCGGACATTATATTCCTCTTGGCTGGCATGTTGGTAGTAACCCGTGCATTGTACACTACGATCGGTCTATATTTGGAGAGGATGCAGATGAATTCCAACCAGAGCGCTGGCTAGACGAAACAAGAAGCAGGGAAATGGAGAAGTACAACTTAACATTTGGGTCAGGGACAAGGGTTTGTATAGGGAAGAACATCTCTCTTACCGAGATCCATACTCTTGTGCCTGAGATTTTACGTCATTTCGATGTCAGTATGGCGCATGACCGCCCATGGAAGACGGAAGACTTGTGGTTTCACAAGCAAACCGATATCATAGTCAACATCAAACGACGATAGCCAGTTAGGAACAGCCCGGTGAATAAAGCAATACTATTGGTCCTGTAATGGTTGTTCACGAAGTGGACGGGCGTCCTGTTCCATGTGCAGTTGATAATGAAATAATAGCACATACTCAGTAGTGAGTCCAAAATTACTCACCATACTGGCCGGTACGAAGGATCGTGCCAACATTAAGGTGGGGAACGCCTGCTTCGAAAAAGCATCAATGTGGTCCCTAGATCCCTTGGCGTTTCGTTCCCCGGAACACGCTCTCGCGATGGTAGAGGTTCTATGATTGGTGACATGAGCGGCTCGATGCATCGAACTAGCTAGTCCGAGCAGAGCGATTCAAAAGTAACCGCGTTTCTTCGTAGTATTGTTAGGATGACAGCGTCGTTTATCGGAGCTCGTTCAGTTGGACGAATGCTTGCACTTAGGCCTTCGAAAGGGACTGTATTTAGCCGCGCTAGGGAACGGGACGTGAACTTTCCGATTCCTGGCGCTAATGACAAATCGTAGTCCAAAATCGCGACTTCCAAGTCGATAATCGCGCGAGCTTACAATTGTTCTCATAGCTACGCGCCCATCGAGCATTATCGATATTCCTGCTGAGCTTTGTCATCCGAACCTATTGTCTTACAATTCTCACACGATGGCTTTGTACTGTGTACAACCTCCGGATACATCCAAGTCCAACTCCGGATTAGAAACGTCGTCATCTGTTCATCTTGATTAGATTTGACAGAAACGCACTTAGCAGCCCCTCTCAGCATGAGCCTAAGGCCTGGGCCTGGGTAAGATCGGGGCGGAATGCTCCGCCTTGTTCTTTCAGCTGAGCGCATCCTGCTATCTGATCGCTCACTTTGTATGGCTTTCGCTAGTGATGACAAGCATGTCAATGCTGCATGTGGTAAAGGCTGGGGCGCGTTGCACGGCTGCCGCTAGACTTATTTCAAAGGAGGGGTTATATCTTGCTATGCTTAAATAGACGTGGGTTTCTTCATCTCACCTCATACTTTAACACCTCAATTTACTACACGTACCCACATTTTCGAGCTTTAACTTATAAGAGTCACCATGGCTAAAATCATCGCCGTTGTTGGAGCCACTGGCCAGCAGGGGGGTAGCGTCGGTGCGTCTGGCACTCACTTGTATGAGGAAGCTGCAGCTAACATCTTCACCCATAGCACGAGAGTTTTTGAAGCAAGATGGTTGGAAAGTACGCGCTATCACAAGAAATGTGAATAACGACAACGCAAAGGCGCTTGCTTCACAGGGCGCTGAAGTAGTATCAGCCAACGCCGATGACGAGACATCTCTGGTCAAGGCTTTCGAAGGTGTCACAGCCATCTTCGCAGTGACCAACTTCTGGGAACATCTCTTTACTGGCAAAACACCTGACGAGTCTGGCGCTCTCGAGCGTGAGCAAGCTAAAAAGCTTGCACGCGCTGCGTCCAAGACTTCTTCATTGGAGCACTACATCTGGTCGACTTTGCCGAGTGCGAAGAAGCAGTTCAATGGAAAATTCCCGGTACCGCATCTTGATTACAAAGCTGAAGTCAACGACTGGATCCGCGCCGATCTACCTGAATTGCACGCAAAGACGACATATCTTGTACTGGGTTACTACCCGAACAACTTGCCCAGCTTCCCTATGTTGAAGCCGTTTGAATGGGTATGTTATAGTCATGATTCCTCTCGTTGGCTGTATTTTACTAAGTATCATTAGCCTGGTTCCTGGGGAAAGTGGATCCAAATCATCCCAACACCACGCACAGCTGTGATCCCGGTCTCCGGTGATATTAGGGTAACTCCAGGTATTTGGACTCGTCAAATCCTTGCCAATCCCGAGAAGACAAAGACGAAGTTTGTCGACATTGCCCCTGAAACCCTAAGTTTCGGAGAGATGCTCGACATCTATGGCGAGGTCACGGGTCGCCAGGTTGGCTATGTACAATGCTCCATAGGGGACTATGAGAAGATCTGGGGCCCTGGTGGTAAGGAGCTGGCAGACCAGCTGGTATTTGGAGAGCAATTTGAACAGGGCTGGGGGTCGGAAGGCGGTGTTCCCATGGCGGAGCTGGGAATTAAGCCAGAAGAAGTCCCTGGGTTTAGAAAAACGATTGAGTCCCTGAAGGATCAGCTGTAAACGCAATAGTAGGAACAGATAGGATACACGATCCTACACAGAGCAGCCTCACAACTGTTTAATCCAGGCCGGTCCTGCTTATGATATTCGTCCCAAAGCTTGGTATTTGGTCCATCCCTCCGACAGTGTGTAGGCAAGTGGAGTTTGTACGCCTTGTCACATACTAGGACGAAAACGTGATGCGTGTAATCAAGAAGACCGACTTCATCTCGACACGACGTAGAAAACTTACACAAACGTCATAACTAGAAAGGGAAAGGTGCCCATTCGCTTAGTTACAACGACGTAGGTAGTAGCAGTTCAGAGAAGAATGAAAAGAGAGAGGAGGAATTAGGGGATAGATGTGCTGTCTGATCGTCTGCTTCTGCATAATTGATTGGCGTCTTCCGTTCCCTGGCATTGAAAAATAACCCCTTAATTTCAGATTGCAAGAAAATAAAGAATTCGATCGAGTTTCCAGTTTCGGGAGATGTAGACAGCCACGGTTAGTGACTTTGTAAAAAGCGGGGATCTGGTAGAACTACTATGCAAGGCCACAAAAACCCTGCAATTTCGCTTGCAACTTCCGATTCCATATCCAGAATGTGTGAAAGGACTTGGGTATGGATTTTCAAAATCGTTTTGATTATATGATTAGGTCATTCTCCAGGGCGTGTAGCTCAGTGGTAGAGTGCCCGCGTTGCATCTGCGACTTTAGTAAATTAACAATAGTATCTAGAGTAATGGTGTTAAAAAACGATTATCCGCTTCTTCATGAACCTCGGGAGGCTTCACGGATGTCGAGGGGTAACGTGTTCCATCACTCATCCGGCCACCCCAAACCCCACCAAAATCGCGAAAATTGGCCCCCTGCAATCTTAATAATGCCTAAATGAAAAGATCTTAGATTTAAGTCAGTGTAGTTCAGTGGCACAATGTGCTCTGAGTGTGAGCGTGACGTGTTCGACTCTTCACCCACACACACACACACACACACACACAGTTTTTGAGTGGTTGAACCGTGTGGTTGGGTGGTAGAGGGTAGGGCGTAGACTTATTGGTATTTGTAATACTAGTAGATTGTGTTGACAGAACTAGTGATGAACCATGGCAACCATAAAAGCCCTTCACAACCGAGAGAAAAGATTAGTGCCAGACTTCTATATAAATGAGCAACTGTCCGGATTAGACCTGGTTTACTTTCCACTCCAAGAAACAAACCAGCACCAACTGAACGAGCGCAACATGGGAAATTATCGTAAAATGTTTCCAACTCAGGACCCTAATCCACCTCAATATGTCGACAAAAGCACTTCACTGAGCCTACCACGAAACAGCGCCAAATGTACTCCCCTGGAGCAGCTTCGACGCTACATCATCGAAATCATGGGCTTTACGTTCGACGCCGACTTTACCCTCCTGAATAAGGCGCTCGGCCAGACAGCACCCTGCACCTGCCCACCCAAATCGATCCTAACGCCAGAAGAACGCACCAAACTGCTCAGCCTAGCCACATTGATCAAAGAGGTTAAGCCGAAAATGACATCAGACAATGCATGGCTCACCGTGCGATGCGCGGAGCGCGAAGCCATTGCTGATGCTGTGGTTAGACCTGCGCATTATGTTGGCCTCGAGGTGGGTAAGCTACGTATTAAATGAATCTTGTTTAAAGCCATTTAATTTACTAGTAGGTGGGCTACGTACTCGAGATCATCAGCACATACGCAGTGCACCAGTGCGACCCAAGCAAGCGCGCTCTCTCTTTTATTTCGCAAAAGAAGCCCTACGTCTACAGCTTCTGGACGTGCCTTGCCTTCCTTGGCCCGTTAAATATTGTACTAGGAATATTTACTAATGAGCTTTGGGCACACGCACACGTAGTGGGTATTACGCTGCCCTGTGAGGAGGTGCGCGTAGTATTAGGGAATGCAATGCAGACATACCAAAAGGAGGTGCTGGGCATCAAGAAGGTGCTGCATATCAATAAAATATTGCCAAGCGAGAGTTGGACACATCTGGCAGAAGCGTTGATATCGAAGGATGAGAAAGATAAGATTAGATCTAGAAGATGGAGTAGAGAATGGAAGGAAGCGGACGAGAATGCGAAAACAGCTGCCAAAGTTGAAGCCGAGCTTCGTTGATGCCTTGTTTGATGACTTGGGCAGCGGTTGCAGTGTTTAGATATATACATCTCGGAGCCTTGCTTGACGACCTGCAACGGCGTCCACCGTGTTAGATATATCTTGCTCTTACTGAGAGCCATGATTTAATTCCTCGACAGAAACAAAAATGATGTTGACGACATTCTTTGTATTTTGCGTGAAGACTCGTCGTGGCGCCTTCCATTTTGTTGGATACATCTTGCTCTTAGAAAAGTTCGTTAGCTGGTCTTTCCAGATAGGATATGGTACCCACGTGGAAGGTATAGCAGTGACGGACACGCGCCTGCCCATCTCAATTGAAGATCAAAACAATACCTTTCTCCGCTTTCCGTCTCTTCTTCTTTTTTTCTCCTTGGCACATGACAACACTCACATCTGTATGTATACGCTTTCTCTTCCTGATCTTATCTCAGTCTCTGATACTATGCCTTATTTGTCTATATTTACCTTGATTATTGATTACATCTCTATCTACCCTTCCCTTTTGTCTTCATCTCAACTTCAACTAGATGCTAATTTGCTTCTGTAGGCCAGATCATCATGGAAAATCCCGAGCCTCAAACCCTTACTGGCTCCGTCCTCGGCGCGGTCTTCGGACCTTTTTTTTCGATTTCGACCAAGATTTTTGGTCTTGTTTTATGGTTTGTTTTCCTCTTCGAGCGGGGCAGGAAGATGAGGGTGGCGGTGGAGAAGTGGGCGGCGGGTTGGGACTACTGGTCCCAAGAGATGGAGAAGAAGAACGAGAAGGAGAAGGAGGAGAGGAAGGAGAGGGAGAAGCATCAGCTTAAAAAGCTGATTAAAGAGGTGGTGGAGGAGGCGGTGGAGGAGGCGGTGGGGAAGATGAGGTTAGGGGAGAAGGAATGGAGGGCGAAGGTGGAGGAGGGGAGGAGGACTGAGAGGCTTCGGCTTCTCAGGGCGGTAGGTGATGACCTTCCCTAGTTTTTTTCTTTTCCTTTTTTCCTTTCCCGAGCATGTTTTTTCTATTATCTTACCTTAATACTATTGTTAAGGGCCTCAGTACTCCACCTCCCCGCGGTTTGGCCTGAGATCGTACTCCTGAAATGAGGGATTCCGGGTACGATGCAAACGGAGTAACTTATCTTCTTCAAGCTTGATCAGCGAATTTCGCTTTAATCAGCAACCTTCTCAATCAGTAAATTCCGCTTCGATCAGCAACTTTCTATTTTGCTTCGGTCAGCAATTTTCCCCCCGATTCGATTGGCATATCTGTCTTCTGCTTCAAATCAGCGAACTTCTCCCTCCAGCTTTTGGTTCCATAATCCACCAAGTCGCTTTTTCCAAATCCATTGGTTCCCTCGTCTGCCTCGACGTATCCATCAAATCGCTTTTTTTTTAAAGCCACTTCTCTCAGCTTTCAGCTCCTCGTCGACTCTCTCACTTGGCTCTATATATCTACCGTATCGCGGCCTCCAATCCATCATTTTCCGCTTCCAATCTCCTCAGCTCTGCCATCTGACTCGATATATCCATCAACTCACCTTATACTCCGGTCCACGGAACCGTTCTGAGTGGTAGATGGGGTGTCTTCTTCTCCTTCTCAATCATGTACATAAGTGGTAGATAGCAGATAACCTGAGGTAGCTGAAAATAGTTGATCACACCAGCAGGGTGCCTACATTGCTCGTGACAACGGGAGCTCTGAGCCTTTCATGCTGACTTGAATTCGCCGCAGGGCGCTGTGGCGAAGTCAAAGTAGGCGAGCCTCACAATACAAGAGGTCTGCCACATGGCTTTAGGTTGCGCAGAGAGGAAAGGTTGCCGCGCAACTGGCTACGAGCAGCAGAATGGACCTCAAGGTAGAGAGATGAGCGAAAAGAAAGAACAGGTAAGTAGGGAAGGGAGCAAGCCCACGAGCCTTGCAAGGCAGAGTCTGCTACCACCCCTTCCCACCCCGTTTCCTTCCTTTCGAGTGCTCGGCTGTGCCCATGTTTTTCGTTGTCACTTTTAGGTGTTGCGTTTCTGATTTTCCTAATCCCACTTCTCTGGTGTATGTATGACTAAGCTCAGCCAGCGGTTGTCTGTTCCCGACAGCACAAAAACCGGATAATGTTGTGGAAATTCGAAAAGGCATAAACAAGAGGAAGGATTTCAGAATTTCCATACATCACGGGCGTGTAGCTCAGTGGTAGAGCGCCCGCTTTGCATGCGGGAGGTCTAGGGTTCGATCCCCTACCCGTCCAACAACCGTTAGTAGGCAGTAGTAGCAGCTTGGTTTTACTTTTTGTTCACGTTCAGTCCTTGGGTACATGCACAATCTTTTGTGTTGCCTTAGGGGGCATGACAAACTAAGTACGCCGCTTAGGGTGATAACACTTTCTTCAGACACGAGGGAAATTCGGAGATCATGTATATACAGATGGAATACGATCTCAGGTTGATTACTCAGGAACATAGACCAACTGTGAACAAGCCGGATATGGTGCTTAGATCGCAAAATCTAGTATTGACGAACAATAATATACAGCAGGCTTTTCTGGCAAACCAAAGACTCCAACCATGCTGGTACTCCCAAAGAAAAAAGAGAGGGTATACAAAAATCTACGTCGATGGCTAAATCAGGGCATTCGATGTTCGCGATACACTTTTTATATTCATGAAGTGCCGCCAATCTCCTTTCTCACCCAGCTTTCAAGGCCGCCAAGCGCGATGATCTCTTGGACATTAGGTGGAAGTTCACCAACTTTGACGCTCCACTTGATGCCGTCGGGGCCCTCTTGAATGTTGACGGTGCTCCTGCGAACATCCCATTCGAGTGTCCAGCCAGTTCGGCGGGTGAGTTGCTTGGCATATGATGGTTGCACTACTGCTCCCGGAGGCGGCGAGTCGAGTGATTGACGGTTTTGCGAAGGTTCCTTCATGCTTTGCTGCGTGGAAGACACGGCCAATGAAGAAAAGACTTCGCGCAGGCGGTTGGCAAGCTTTGGAACCTCCACGCCCATGAGGGCGTTGTTAATGCTATTCCTGCTGAAAATGTTGCCGAAGCTGCCTGCAACAACGAGAGGAATGCCTTTGGCGAGAATAGCCGTAGCGGCTTGCTCACGGCTGCTGCCGCAACCAAAGTTGAAACCCGACACTAGGATATCTCCTGCTTTAGCCACAGAGCTAAATGAGGGATCGTAGTTTTCCATGCAGACCTCCGCCATCTTTTCCCGTGTAACGTCATCTTGATATGTATATTTGCCGGGATAGATGCCATCGGTGTTGATGTTGTCAGCATCACAGAAGACGATTTCACCACTGATCTTATCCGGGAAACCAGGCAATACCTCAGTCAACAATTCTGACTCTGATGCAGACCCTGAAGGGCTGACAGTCTGCGTTTCGGTGGCGGCGCTCTCCGCTGACTCAATCTGTTCTTCTGCCTGCTTAATAGCCCGTTCGAGCATGTCCTCAATGGTCATCATGCGCTCCTCTTCTACAACTCCGTCGCCCTCGCCTCGGCGAACACCGGCATAGCCGGCCGGTTCTTCGTACCATCCTGGCCCAGAGATGTTTCCGGAGAGGGCACTAGCAGCAACAACCTCAGGACTGGCGAGATATGCCTTAGCATCGGGTGATCCCATGCGCCCTTTGAAATTGCGGTTACTCGAACTGATGCCAATATCCCCAGGTTCGAGAAGACCGGTCCCAAGGCCAATGCAAGGTCCACACCCAGAGGAGAGTGGTTGAGCTCCTGCTTCAAGGAGAGCTTGCCAGTCACCGGCCTCTTCGGCAGCACGCTGCTCGGGGATCGAGGCGGCGGCAATGTAGAAGTTGACATGTGATGGAATCTTGGGGATCTGTCCGTTGTTTTCGGCTGCCGCATCCTTGAATACCTTGGCCGCTGCGGCTAGATCGGATGCTCTCGAGTTTGTGCAAGAAACAAGATAGGCCTTGTTAATCTTGATATTCTGCGCATGGAGTTCATGCAGCGGCGTAGCCACCTTGACCGAATTGGGACCAGAGACATATGGAGAGAGAGTAGACAGGTCGAGGAAAAGCTCTTTTGCGTATACAGCGCCCTTGTCTGCAGCAAGTGCAGGCTGGAAGATGTGGCCCGTCTGTTGGCCTACAATACCCGTAGAAGAGAACAACTTGTCGATGCGCTCGTGCAGGAATTGCTGTTGGTGATGGTCCTTGTATTCAGACTGATTTCCGAACATGGCGGCATCGGTAGCACGTGCTCTCAGCCAACCGTGGAGAACAGAGTCAATAGGGAAGAGACCAGTAAGGGCGCCCCATTCGGTCGTCATGTTGGCAATTGTGAGGCGCTCGTCAATAGAAATGCTACGCAGGGTCTCGTCGCTGCCTGTAAACTCAATAGCGTGGTTGAGAACTTCGTCCTTGTTGAAGAGACCAGCCAGGGCGACGATGACGTCCTTGCCCGTCACACCCTGGGGCATGACGCCGGTAAGGTTGACTTTGGCCACGGGGGGGATCTGCCACCACGTCTTGCCCGTGGCCCAGATGCTGGCGGCGTCGGTGCGGACCACGGGGGTACCCAAGCAGCCAATACCGCCGTACATGTTGGAGTGGCTGTCGGATGCCACGGCGACGGTGCCTGGCCATGCGTAGCCCTCCTCGACCATGATCTGGTGTCCAATGCCACGTCCTGCGGGATAGAAGACAACATGCTGCTGCTTGGCAAACTCCTCGATTTGGTTGTACTTTTTCAAGTTCTTCTCCGACTTGTTCTGCACGTCGTGGTCCAGGGTCATGACGATCTGGTTGGGGTCGTGAACTTTAGTCGCGCCAATGGACATGAACTTGAGGGCTACAGGCCACGAATTGTCGTGCGTCATGCATTTGTGTGGTTGGAGGGTGACATAGTCGCCGGATCTGAGCACCTTGCCCTCAGCGACGCCCACAGCATATCGCTGAACAATCTTCTCGATGAGGGTCTGGGGCACCTTGTTCTTCTGCTGGAAGGTGGAGAGGAAGCTCGCGGCGGGGCCCTCTGTCATTGAGTGGAAGACATGGGGGGACTCGCAGCGACGGGAGGACGTGGTGAGTGTGCGGGCAGCGGCGATGGGCCGTGGCGTTGGCAATGGCAGTGACGATGCGACGCGGAGAGGCAGGCGCGTATGCAGCTGTGGTGGTTGGTGTTAGAGAGGCGTCTGGGTAGCGGGAGATGGAGGCAAAGACTCACTGCAGGCATAGGTATAGGCGTGGGCATAGGCTGGCGACGGCCTAGTGCCCGCGCAGCTGCTCGCAGAGACATGGCCATGTTCGTCGCGGACGGGGTGGGCTGGGCGGACGGCGAGGATGGTTTCCTCACGGTCCTAGGCCAGGCCCAAATTTCTGGCCCAGCAGCCGATGCGCCGATGCGCCGATGCCCCCAAGCGCGCCATAGGCCGACTTCGCTGTCATCGGCTTTTGTCCCGCTTCGATTGGGCCCCCTCGCCGTAACCCCGCGGCGACGCATGCCACATGCCACCATAAGTGACGGTGCTCTCTCCCCACGCGGTCGCCGCACACTGCTTGGAACCAAATTTTTCTGTGCTCAATCAATGGCATCACCTGCTGCATAACCGAAGTCGGGCAGCGCTGCCGACGCGAGTGCAAGCTCGGACTAGAGCCACTCTTTCGTATGACTCTTGCCAATCAGTCACAGTCACAGT
>Ga0247757_10000605_pt1 | contig 29119 bp, 22 predicted proteins | sample UWRJL126311R4_FD_180929 | JGI IMG/M metagenome (GOLD analysis project Ga0247757, IMG submission 180929) | Plant litter microbial communities from Arlington Agricultural Research Station in Wisconsin, United States - UWRJ-L126-311R-4 | ecosystem: Environmental > Terrestrial > Plant litter >...
CCAGCTCCCTCCGACCATGCCTCGTGAAACGCCGCCCGCCGCCGCCTCGAATGAAATCGTCATGAGCCGCGTATTCAATGCGCCCCGCGACCTCGTTTGGCGCGCCTGGACCGAGCCGCAGCACGTCGCGCGCTGGTGGGGCCCGCGCGGCTTCACCACCGAGACCAAGCAGATGGATTTCCGCATCGGCGGCGCCTGGCAGCACACGATGATCGGGCCCGACGGCGCCCGCTATCCGAACAAGTCGATCTTCAAAGACATCGTCCCGCAGGAGCGCATCGTCTACTCGCACGGCGGCGGACGTGAAGACGGCCCGGGTGCGACATTCATTGCGACGTGGACTTTCGAAGTCGTCGACGCGGCCCACACCCGGCTCACGGGCCGGCTCACGTTCCCCGATGCGGCAGCCCGCGATTTCGTGGCCAGGGAGTTCGGCGCCATCGAGGGCGGCCAGCAGACGCTCGAACGGCTGTCCGAGTATCTCCCCGGCCTGCAGGGCAAGCCGTTCATCATCAGCCGCGATTTCAATGTCCCCCGCGAGACGATGTGGAAGGTGTGGACCCAGCCGGAGCACTTCGGCCGCTGGTTCGGCCCGAAGGGGGTCCACGTGAACCTGGTGAAGTTCGATCTCCGTCCCGAGGGGATGATCCATTACAGCATGAAGCTGCCAGACGGAAAAGAGCTCTGGGGCCGGGCGTTGTACCGCGAGGTGGTGCCGCCGTCGCGCCTGGTCTGGATCAACTCGTTCTCGGATCCGCAGGGTGGCATCAAGCCGCATCCGCTCACGCCGGATCCGTGGCCGTTGCAGCTGCTGACGGAAATCACCTTCACCGAAAACGCCGGCCGGACGACGGTCACCGTCAACTGGCTGCCGTACGAAGCGAGCGACGTCGAGTGGAAGACCTTCGACAACGGCCGCGAGAGCATGAAGGGCGGGTGGGGCGGCACGCTCGACCAGCTCGGGACGCATCTCGCCGGTCTCTGACCCTCCCTTGCCCATGAACTCCCGGCAAATCTGGAAGAGCGTCTGGGCCGTCGTCGCCGGCGTGCTCGCGATCGTCATCGGCAGCACGCTCGTGGACATCGTACTGCATGTCGCGGGCGTGTACCCGGCGGACGGCAAGCTGGACGACCGCCTGGCGGTCATCGCGAGTTCCTATCGCCTGGTGATCAGCATCGCCGGCGCCTGGCTCACCGCGCGGCTCGCGCCGGACCAGCCGCTCCGGCACGCCCTGATCCTCGGTGCCGTCGGGACCGTGCTCGGCGTCGCCGGCGTGGTGGCGACCTGGAACCTCGGCCTCGGGCCGCGCTGGTACCCGATCTCGCTCGCCGTGCTCGCCGTCCCGCAATGCTGGTTCGGCGGCTGGCTGCGGGAACGACAGCTGCGTAACGCAGCGGTGGTCACCGTCACGGAGTCCGTTTGATGTCCGCGCACCATTCATCCTGAACCGAAATAATGGAGGGTCGGGCTCCCGCCCGACCGGTTGGGCAGGAGCCCAACCCTCCAGCACAGCACCCCCATGAAATACAACACCGGCAGACTCCAGGTCACGCTCCCCGGGGATTGCGAGATCCTCGTCACGCGCGAGCTCGCCGCGCCGCGCCGGCTGGTCTGGGACGCCCACACCAAGCCCGAGATGGTCCAGCGCTGGCTCTTCGGTCCCGACGGCTGGTCGATGCCCTTGTGCGAAATCGACCTGCGCGTCGGCGGCCGCTACCGCTACGTCTGGCGCAACCTCGCCGACCCGGGCATGGAGTTCGGCTCGGGCGGAAAATTCCTCGAGATCGTGCCGGGCGAGAAGATCGTCAGCACCGAGGCGTTCGAGGGCGTGATGGACCAGGGCGAGGCCATCAACACGCTCACGTTCACCGAAGCGCAGGGAAAAACGCTCGTGTCCCTGCACATGCGCTATCCGTCCCAGGCGATCCGCGACGGCGCCATTGAGTCGGGCATGAACGACGGCATCGAAGCGGGCTACGCCCGGCTCGAAGGCCAGCTGGGGGCGGCCCCATGAGCGGCCCGTTGCCAGTGACGCGCGCCGCGTCCTGGACGGGGATCATTCTCGGCGTGCTGCCGTGCCTGATGCTGGGCTTCAGCGCCGCGATGAAGTTCACGCAACCCGAGGGTGTCCCGGAACATTTTGCGGAGCTGGGCTGGACGCCCGCCGGGATGGTGTGGCTGGGCGTGCTGGAGGTGGCCTGCACGGTGCTCTATCTCGTCCCGCGCCTCGCCGTGCTCGGTGCGATCCTGCTCACCGGCTACCTGGGCGGCGGCATCGCGGCGCACGTGCGCATCGGCGACTACGCGACCGTGCTCTTCCCGTTCCTCCTCGGCGTGCTGCTGTGGGGCGGACTTTTCCTGCGCGACCCGCGGTTGCCGGCGCTCATTCCCCTCCGCCAATGAACCCGCTCGGCCTAGCGCTCGCCCGCGGGCATTTCCGCCGGGCGTACGGGGAGAACGAGGCGCTCGGTGTGCCGGAGGACGGTGAGGTTCGCCGGCCGGTCAATGAGGTCGGCCGTGAGCAATTGATGGAGTTCGGTGACCGTGCGCACGGCGTGCGTGTCGAGCGCGACGATGATGTCGCCCTCGCGCAGCCCGGCAACTGACGCGGGGCTGCCGGCGCTGACCTGCGCGGCCATGACGCCCGTGGCCTGGTCGAGGTGGTAGGTGCGGGTCACGGCCCGGAGCAACGGCACGGTCTGGCCGCCCACGCCGAGGTAGCTGCGCCGGATGCGTCCGTCCTTGATCAGCCACGCGGCGACCCAGCGCGCGAGATTGCTGGCGATGGCGAAGCAGATGCCCTGCGCGGGCCGGATGATCGCGGTGTTGACGCCGATGACCTCGCCGCGGGTGTTGAGCAGCGGGCCGCCGGAGTTGCCGGGATTCAGCGCGGCGTCGGTCTGGATGATGTTGTCGATGGTGCGGCCCGACTGGGCGCGCAGCGAGCGGCCGAGCCCGCTGACGATGCCGGCGGTCACGGTCTGCTGGAAACCCATCGGGCTGCCCAGCGCGATGGCGATCTGGCCGGGGCGCACCTTCTCGGAGTCGGCCAGGGGCAGGTAGGGCAGGGGCTCGCTGCTCACGCGCACGACGGCGAGGTCGGTGTGCGGATCCTCGCCGACCAGGTCGGCGCGCAGGCGGCGGCCGTCGGCCAGGTGGGCGAAAAGTTCGGTGGCGCCGTGGACGACGTGGCTGTTGGTCAGCGCATAGCCGTCAGGGGAGAGGAAGAAGCCGGACCCGCTGCCGCCGGATTCCTCGCCGGCGCGGGGACGGCGCGTGCGGACCTCGAGGTGGACGACGGCGGCGCCCGCGGTCGTGACGGTCGAGGTCACGGCCTCGGAGTAGGCGTCGAGCAGCGGCGCGTCGGGCAGGAAGTTGCCGGAACGGGTGGTGGTGTCGGTGGCGAGGGAAACCATGGGTGCGTACCTTCGCCACAACGCGTCGTTTCGCAAATCGGCGCGAAACGGGGCGCGCATCCCGTCGTTCTTTTCGCGCAGTTCGCCGGGACGCGCGCAACTTTTGCGCAACTGCATGAGCTAACCCTTGCGCGAGTGGGCGCCTGACATAAATTGGGTGGATGCGTCACTGTGGTTTGCTGCTGCTGTCCTGCCTCGCCGCCGCGTCACTCCCCTCCGCCGAACCGTCCGCACCGCCGCGTCTCGCCGTGGTGATTTCGGTCGACCAGATGCGCGCCGATTACCTCGAGCGCTTCGGGCCGTACTTCGGCGAGGGTGGGTTCAAGCGGTTCACCGCGCAGGGCGCATGGTTCCAGGACTGCCACTACCAGCATGCCGTCACCAAGACCGCCCCCGGCCACGCGACGATCCCCAGCGGCGTGCACGCCAACGTCCACGGCATCATCGCCAACGACTGGCTCGACCGCGCGACCTTTATTTCGGGCAACAACGTGGAGGACGTCGACTCCCCGCTCGTCGGCCTCCCGCCGCGCGTCGACCGCTATCGCAACCCGGCTCTCGCCGCCAAGGCGGGGCGTTCGCCGCGCAATTTCCTCGGCGTGACCGTCGGCGACCGCCTCAAGGCGCGCTATCCTGCGGCCAAGGTTTATGGCGTCGCGGACAAGGACCGCGCGGCCATTCTGATGGCCGGCCCGAAGGCGGACGGCGCCTACTGGACGGAGGAAGGGCGCTTCGTCACGTCGACCTACTACCGGCGCGAACTGCCGGCGTGGATCGAGCGGTTCAACGTCGAGCGCGGCGCCGCCGAGTATTTCGGGCAGACGTGGGACCGCCTGCTCGACCCGGCGGTGTACGATCGCGTGCAGGGCCCGGACAATGCCCCGGGCGAACAGGTCGAGGACGGCCTGCCGGCCACCTTCCCCAAGAAAGTGAACGGCGGGAAGGACAAGATCTCCGGCACCTATTTCGACGCCTTCGACCACACGCCCTGGGACAACGACCTGGTCGAGGAGCTGGCGGAGCGCCTGGTTGAGCACGAGCAGCTCGGGGCGGACGCCACGCCGGACCTGCTGTTCATCGGATTCTCCCAGACGGACAAGGTCGGCCACGCCTACGGTCCGGACAGCCACGAGGTCATGGATTCGTACCTGCGCCTCGACCGCACGCTGGCCGAGCTCTTCCGGTTCCTCGACGAGAAGGTAGGCGCCGGCAACTGGAGCGTCGCGCTCACCGCCGATCACGGGGTCCCGTCGTTGCCGGAAAAAACACAGCGCGAGCAGGGCAGCGGGACCGCCGGCCGGTTGAACGGCAGCGCGCTGGACCAGTTCCTCTTCGCCGGGCTCGACGAGGCCTACGGGCCGTTGCCGGAAAATTCCTACTGGGCGGTGCGGGACAACAGCGGCTACCACCTGAGCCCGGCCGCGCTGGCGGCAAAGCACCTCACCGGCCCCGAACTGGAGGAGAAGATCCGCACGGTGCTGCTGGCGCACCCGATGATCGCTGCTGCCTACACCCGCGAACAACTGACGGCGTCTGCTCCGCTCGACGCCTTCGGCGAGATGGAGCGCCTGAGCTATTATCCGCCCCGGGGCACGGACGTGGTCTACATCCCGAAACTGAATTTCATCGAACGCGCCACGGCGGGCACGACCCATGGCACGCCCTACGACTACGACACGCACGTGCCGCAGGTGTGGTACGGCGCCGGGGTGAAGCCGGGCGTGCACCCCGAGCGCGTGGCCGTCGAGGATCTCGCGCCGACGCTCGCCGCATTGCTGGGCGTGACGTTGCCGCCGGAGGCGAAGGGGCGGAATCTGTTCAAATAGAGTGGAGGGCCCGCGTCCCTGCGGGCCGTCTCATGTCCTTTTCCGTAGGGTCGCCGCTTGCGGCGACCTCGGAAGCGGTAGCCGGATCATGCGCGAGGTCGGCGCAAGCGCCGACCCTACATTCTCAAAACCGGCCCGCAGGGACGCGGGCCCTCCACGTGTGGCCGTTGGTAGGCGAGGCTTTGCCTTTTGGGCCGGATGTGGTTTCCTCCGCCGCCATGACCCTCGATTTCGAAAACCTGGCACCGCGCGATATCTATGCGTGGATGTCCAACACGATCACGCCGCGCCCGATCGCCTGGGTCTCGACCCTTTCCGCCGACGGGAAGACCAACCTGGCGCCCTTTTCCTACTTCCAGGCCATCTGCTCCAACCCGCCGATCCTCCTGTTCACCGGCACCGTCGACCGCAATGGCAAGCCGAAGGACAGCGTCGTCAACGCCCGCCAGGTGCCGGAGTTCGTCGTGAACCTCGTGAACTACGAGCTGGCTGCGCCGATGAACCTCACGGCGACGCCGCTGCCGCACGGGGAGAGCGAATTTGAGAAGTTCAACATCGCCACCGCGCCGTCGCTGAAGGTGAAGCCGCCGCGCGTGGCGGCCGCCCCCGTGGCCTTCGAGTGCCGCGTCGAACGCATCCTCGATTTCGGCGAGGGCCCGTCCAGCGCCAACGTCGTCTTCGGCCGCGTCGTCCAGATGCACGTCGCCGAATCCGTGCTCGGCGCCGACGGCATGGTTGACCCGCACAAGCTCGACACCGTCGGACGCTTCGGCGGCAACTACTACACGCGGACGAAGGACCTGTTCACGATCCAGCGGCCGACATAAGGATCGCGCTGGAGGGTCGGGCTCCCGCCCGACCGCGGCTGGGCGGGAGCCCAGCCCTCCAACGAAGGGGAGGGCAAATCCTTCGGTACGCCTTTCCGACCGCTCATCACTGCGGGGTTGCCTCCCGTGTCATAATGCACTCCATCGCCGGATGCATTCTTCTGCCCGTCGCCTCCTCGTTGGGGCGGTGCTCTGCGCCGCCGTCAGTCTCACCCACGCCGATGAACCGTCCGCCAAGCCCGCCGTGCCGCGCTTCGACGTCGGTTACATGGATACCACCGTTTCGCCGAAGGTGGACTTTGCCCGCTATGCCTGGGGCAACTGGCGCGCAACCCATCCGATCCCCGCGGACAAGGCCCGCTGGCATTCCTTCAACGAGCTGAACCTCTACAACCAGACCAACCTGAAGGGCATCCTCGAGACCGCCGCCGCCAAATCGCACGAGCCGGGTTCGGTCGAGCAGAAGGTCGGTGATTTCTACGCGTCCGCGATGGACACGGCCACGATCGATGCGGCCGGCACCAAGCCGATCGCGACCGACCTCGCCCAGGTCGCCGCCATCAAGTCGATGGACGACCTCGCGAAGACCCTGGCGGTCCTGCACAACGAGGGCGTGGGCGGCTTCTTCGTCGTGCGCGTCGGCGCCGACGACAAGAACAGCTCGATGAACATCCTGCAGGCGGGCCAGTCCGGCCTCAGCCTGCCGAGCCGCGACTACTACTTTGACCCGAAGTTCGAGAAGTTCCGCACCGCGTTCGTCGAGCACGTGGCGAAGATGTTCACGCTGGCGGGCGACACGCCCGAGGCCGCCGAGGCCGCCGCGAAGGTCGTGTTCGAGGCCGAGAAGGGCCTCGCCGAGAAGGCGAAGACCCCGGTCGAGCTCCGCGACTCGCTCGCCAACTACAACAAGATGAAGACGGCGGACCTCACCGAGCGGATCCCGGCGTTCCCGTTCATGACCTATCTTGCCGAGCGCGGCATCTACGGTCCCGCCGCGGCCGAGCTCGACTGCGGCCAGCCGGCCTTCTTCGACGGCCTGCAGGTCCAGCTCACGAACCGCCCGCTCGACGACTGGAAGACCTACCTGCGCTTCAAGGTCCTGCGCGCGGCCGCGCCGTACCTGTCCTCCGCCTTCGAGCAGGAGTCCTTCCATTTCAACAGCACCGTGCTGGCCGGCGTGCCCGCCATGGAGCCGCGCTGGCAGCGCGCGGCCGGCGTGATCGACGGCCAGATCGGCGAGGCCCTCGGCCAGCTCTACGTCGCCCAGTATTACCCGCCCGAGGCCCAGGCCCGGATGGCGGAGATGATCGCGAACATCGTCGCCGTGATGCACGACCGCCTGCAGAAGCTCGACTGGATGACCGAGGCGACCCGGCAGAAGGCGCTCGCGAAGTTCGACCGCTTCTATTCCAAGATCGGCCACCCCGAGAAGTGGAAGGACTACAAGGCGGTGAACGTCCAGCGCGACAATTACTACGGCAACGTGCGGGCCGCGAGCACGGCCGAGATCAAGCGCAAGCTGGCCCAGCTCGGCCAGCCGGTCGACAAGGCCGAGTGGTTCATGTCGCCCCCGACGGTGAACGCCTACTTCGACCCGACGGCGAACAACATCAACTTCCCCGCCGGCATCCTCCAGCCGCCGTTCTTCGATTTCACGCTGGATGACGCCGTGAACTATGGCGGCATCGGCGCGGTCATCGGACACGAGATCACCCACGGCTTCGACGACCAGGGCCGCCACTACGACGCCGACGGCAACCTGTCCGAATGGTGGACGGACGAGGACGCCAAGGCCTTCGAGGCGCGCGCCAACGTCATCGTGAAGCAGTTCGACGCCATCGAGGTCCTGCCCGGCCTGCACGTGAACGGCCATCTCACGCTCGGCGAGAACATCGCCGACCTCGGCGGCATCAGCCTCGCCTACGAGGCCTTCCAGCGCTCGCTGCAGGGCAAGGAGCGCAAGCTCATCGACGGCTTCACGCCCGAACAGCGTTTCTTCCTCTCCTGGTCGCAGGTCTGGCGCAACAGCACCCGCGAGAACGAGGCCAAGCGCCTCGCCGCGATCGACCCGCACGCCCCGGGGGCGATCCGCTCCTATGCCCCGCTGCAGAACCTGCAGGAATTCTACGACGCCTTCGGCATCAAGGAAGGCGACCCGATGTGGGTGAAGCCCGAGGACCGGGCGAAGATCTGGTAAGCACGGGTAGGGCGAGTCCTCCGGACGAGCCGCATTCGAGCCCGGGCCTCACGGTCCGGGCTTTTTCGCATCTGGAGGGCCCGCGTCCCGGCGGGCCGTTGGCATATCACGTTCGAAGCGGCCCGCAGGGACGCGGGCTCTCCAGACGCGGTTTTTCACGGACACAAAAAAGCCCGCGTCTTTCGACACGGGCTTGAAGCGGGAAAAGCACGCTCACTCCCCATCCAGATGCTGCAGCGCGCGCAGCGTCTTCTTCGCGGGGGCAGCCGGAGTCTTGAGCGAGGAGACGGCCGCGACGAGGTCGCGGATCTCGGCCTTGCTCAGGACGAGGGCGGCCAGCTCGGGCATGGCGGACGGGGCGGACTCGACCGTCTTGATGTCGGCGGTCGCGACCAGCGTCACCTCGTTCTCGCCGGTTTTCACCTGCACGCCGTGCTCGTCGCGCCCGGCCAGCGTGCCGACGATGACCTGGCCTTTCGTGGTGGTCACCGTGACAATCTCGAAGCCGGGAGCGATCTTCGCACTGGGTTTGATGATGGACTGCAGGATGTACTCGCGGTCGTGGCGCTTGCCGATGCCGGCGAGATTCGGGCCGGCCTCGCCACCCGGTTCGTCGTTGTAGCGGTGGCAGCGGACGCACTGCATGACGGGGTTCCATTGGAAGGTGTTGTAGCCTTGGCGAGCGTCACCGCCCTCGAGGCAGACACGGAACGGCGCGAGCGGGTCGGGATCCTTCGCCAGCGCCGCCTCGCGGTCGGCGAGAAACTGTTTCACGCGCGGGTCGCTGCGCAGCGCGGCGGCGTCGAGCAGCTCGAGCTGGGCGGCGGGCAGAACTTGGCCGGCCTTGAACTTGGCCAGCTGGGCGACGAGCAATTCGTCGGCGGCCGGATCCTTCACCGAGCCGAGGGCCTTGTAGGCGGCCTGTTGTTCCTTGGCCGTGCCGCGGGCGAGTAATTCGCCGAGGAAGGCAACGGCGCCGCTCGTGGAGAGGCGCGTGGAGATCGGCAGCGCGGCGAGACGCAGTTCGGGCGACTCGGAGCGGCCCGCCAGGGCGACCGTGGCGGCGAGCTGGGCGTCATTGAAGCCGTCGAGAGCCTTCAGCGCGGCCACGCGGACGGTGGCGGACTGGGCGTTGTCGGCCACGGCGGCATGGAGGGCGGGAAGGGCGTCGCGGAGTTTCAGGCCGGTGATGGCGCCGATGGCGGCCACCTGGACCTTGTCGGGCGTGTGCGCGGCGATCAGGCCGGGCAGCTTGGACTGCAGCGCGGCGGCGACAGCCTCGGTCGGGCGCGTCTTTTCCGCCAGCGGGCGGTAGATGCCGACGATCCGGTCGCGGGCCGGCGGCTGGTGCCAGAGCGCCAGCTGGGCGAGGGCCTCGGCGCGGAGGGTCGCGTTGCCGTCGCGCGCGGCGAAGTCCGCCAGCGCGGCGGCCTGCTCGTCGCTGCCGATGCGGAACGCGGCGTTGAGCGCGCGCAGCATGATGGGCTCGTCGTCCACCGGCTTCGCGACAAACGCGGCGATCGCCGGGTAGGCGGCCGGGATCGGCGCGTCGTTGATCGCCTCGACGGCCTCGCGCACGATGGCGCGGTCGGCGTCGGCGAGGAAGGCGGTCACGCCGGCGTCATGCAGGCGGCGCAGGGCCAGCACGGCGCCGAGGCGCACGGCGGCGGACTCGTCCTTGGCCGTGGCGGTGAGTTCGGCGGGCGTGGCGCAGCCGACGAGGCCCATGACCAGCGCGTGGCGCAGGTAGAGGTCCTGGTTGTCGTTGGCGCGAAGCTCGGCGAGGAGCGCGGGCACGGCTGCCGGAACCTTGAGTTGGCCGAGGGCTTGCGCGGCGAAGAATTTCACGCGGGCGGAGTCGTCGGCCAGAGCCTTGACGAGGGCATCGGCCGAAGCGGCGTCGCGGAGTTCGCCGAGGGTCTTCGCGGTCTGGGCGCGGATTTCGGCGTCGGCGTTCGCGAGCAACGGGCGGAGCGCGACGCGGGCCTGGGGTTGGGTGCGGGCGATCTGGCCGAGCCCCCATACGGCGTGGCGGCGGGCGAGTTCGCTGTTACCTGCGACGGCGGCCGCAAAAGAGTCCGTGGCGACTGCGCCGCGCGCGGCGAGGGTATACTGCGCCTCGAGGCGCACGCGCCAGTCGGCATGGGCGAGGAGGGCGGCGAGTTCGGTGTCGGTCTTCTTCGAGTAGTCGGAGGCGATGAGCGCTTTCACCTGCTTCGTGGCCGCGTCGTTGACGACGTCCTGGTTGAAGATCGTGTAGATGCGGCCGCGCGCGGGTTTCGGCCAGCCCTCGGCCCAGTCGGAGTAGTACATCTTGCCGTCGGGGCCGAAGCGCACGTCGGTCGGCAGCGCGCCGGTGAGGAACGGCTCGGCGGTGTCGATGGCGTAGGTGGCGCCGGCGGGCTTCAGCTTGTAGGCATAGATACCGGAGTTGGTGATCGAGCCCTTGAAGTGGGTGATAAAGAGCGTGCCCTGGTAGGCGGGCGTCAGGCCGGTGCCGGGATAGTAGGCGACGCCGGACGGGCCGTCCTCGATGTTACAAACCGGCGGGAGGAGGAAGGCGGGCTGGGTGGTGTTGCGCGGGTGCCACATCTTCTCGGCGTTCCACGGGCCGGCGTCGCCGCGCGGGGCGAACTGGTAACCGATGCGCCAGCCGCTGTCGCCGTCCTGCACGACGTGGACGAGGCGTTCCTGGTCGCCCTGGTCGGAGTCGTTGTCGCCCGTGAAGAGGTCGCCGTACTCGTTGAAGAGGAGGGACTGCGGATTGCGCAGGCCGGTCGCGAAGAGTTCAAAGCCCGTGCCGTCGGGCCAGCAGCGGAAGACCGAGCCGGTGTCGGGCGTGGCGACCACGCCGCCTTCCTTGGTCGGCACATTTGCGGCGCGGTCGCCGATCGACATGTAGATCCGGCCGTCGGGCCCGAGGATCAGGCCGTGAAAATCGTGGCCGGTGAAATTGAAGCGGAGGCCGAAGCCGCGCAGCAGCTCGGTGCGAGTCTCGGCCTTGTCCTTGCCGGTGAATTTCCAGAGGGCGGGAATGTTGCTGAACCAGACCTCGTTATGGCGGATGAGCACGCCCGACGCGATGCCGTCGATGGCCGAGCGGAAATTGTCGGCGTAGACGGAGGACTTGTCGGCGACGCCGTCGCCGTTCGTGTCCTCAATCAGCATGAGGCGCTCGGACTCCCGGGAGAGTTCCTGCTCGTTGGCGGCTCCGAAATCGCGGCGGATCATGGCGACGAAGTCATCCTGGGTGCGGTTGGCGAGGTCGTCCTCGAGCAGCCACATGTAGTCGCGGATATCGAGCACGCTGCTGCCGTAGCGGTGGGTCTCGGCGACGAAGACGCGGCCTTTTTCGTCGAGGTTGAAGGCGACGGGGTTGGCGAACATCGGCTCGGCCGCCCAGAGCTCCATCTTGAAGCCGGCCGGCACGTGCATGCGGCCGAGGGCGTCCTTGGCGTCGTCCGACGCCGCGCGGATCACCGGGGTGGTGAGGCGGTCGAGCGGCTTGAGGTGGCCGCGCTCGCCCTTGAAGGGATCGGAGATCTCGACGACCTCGGCCTCGGCGGCGAGGAGGCGAAGCGGGGTGTGGGTGAGGACCAGGACCGATGCGGCGGCAAGCGCCAGGACCCGGGTGACGGAACGGACGGAGCGGGGCAACATTGAGCCACGCACGGTAGGTTTCCCCTCGGGAATAGCAAGGGAGTGCATAGCTAAATTTCCTTGGTTGCATGCTTGCCGCGAACCCGGGGGTGGGGCGAGATGGCGGCATGAGCCTGACGATCTGGATCAATCACGTTTTTCGCCCGCAAGCCCTGGGGGCGTTTGAACAGGGCCTGCGCGCGGCCGGCCACCGGCTGGTGGTCTCGCCTGCCGCGACCGCCTCGGTGCTCGCCGCCGGGACGACGGACCCGACGCTGGCGGAGGCCGACGTGGCCTTCGGCCAGCCGGATGTGGCGCAGGCGCTGGCCTGCCCGCGGTTGAAATTCATCGAGCTCAGCACCGCCGGCTACGCGCGCTACGATCGCGCCGATTTCCGCACGGCGATGCAGGCGCGCGGCGTGCCAGTCACCAATTCCTCGCAGGTTTTCGCCGACCCCTGCGCGCAGCACGTGGTCGGGCAGATGCTCGCGCTCGTGCGCAACCTGCCCGTGCAGCTGCGCAACCAGGACGGCCCGCGCGAATGGCGCTACCTCAACGATCGTTTCAGCGCGACGACCCTGACCGGCCGCCGCGTGGTGCTGCTCGGCTTCGGCGCGATTGGGCGCCGGCTGGCGGAGCTGCTGAAACCCTTCGGCTGCCATGTCACCGCGTACCGCCGCAAGCCGGCGGGCGACGAAGGCGTGGAGATCGTGACCGACACCGGGATCGCGGCGGCGCTGGCCGCGGCGGACCACGTCGTGAACATTCTCCCCGATTCCCCGGCCACCACCGGCTGGGTGTCGGCGGCGCGGCTCGCCGCGCTGAAGCCCGGCGTGCGCTTCTACAACATCGGTCGCGGCACGACCGTGGACCAGCCCGCGCTGATCGCGGCGCTCGAGTCCGGCGCGGTGGCCGCGGCCTACCTCGACGTGATGGATCCCGAGCCGCTGCCGCCAGCGCACCCGCTATGGAACGCGAAGAACTGCTACCTCACCTGCCACATCGGCGGCGGCACGCGCGAGCAGGACGAGAGCCTGTCGCGGCATTTCCTCGGCAACCTCGCGGCGTTCACCGGCGGCGGGAAGCTGGTGGACCGGATCATCTGACCCCGGCCTAGAAAACCTTGGTCATTTGCTCGAGCAGCTGGATCGAACCCAGCCCGCCGAGCGGGATGAGAATGGCCCGGTAGATGGGGTTGTGGTACCAGGGACGGAAGACGACGCCGTCGAACGCCTGGATCTGGGCCAGCTCCTCCCGGAGCCATTCCACCTTGTCCTCGTCCGGTTTTCTGGACGTGCCGCTGGCGGTGGTCGTGCGCAGCTCGTTGCGCACCCCCTTGTTGGCGGACGCGATTGCGGCGGCCTTCATGGCCTGGGCATAGTGCTGCATCATCGCCGACGCGATGAAGAGCAGCAGCAGGCCCGAGGCGAAGACCGCCACCAGGTTGGCGGGCCAGTCCCAATTGTCGAAGAGCGGGTTGCGCGCGACCACCATCATGAAGAGAATGGTGAAGGGCATGTAGACCATGCCCACGGTCTCCTCGGTGACCGCGTTCACCACGTGGATCGCCCGGTAGTCGCTCAGGCTGGTATTCCGGCCCATGCACGGTTCGAGATGCCGGATCAGCACGGCACACTGGACGACGGCGTCGATGACGAGAAAGAGAAGATAACAATAGCAGATGACCGAGGCGCAGAGGATTCCCTGGTCGAGGGCAAAGCTGTACGCGCCCCGCGCCGGCACGGCGGGAAAGCCCAGGATCAGCATGAACGGGAACAGCAGCGCGAAGTAGACGACGATCCAGCAGAAGATCCGGATCCGGCGCGGGTGCCAGTGCAGTCCCTCGACAAAGGCCTTGCACAAGCGGGAATCGAGGTCGAAGGAGGTGAGAGGTATCGGCGGGGTGGTTTCGCCGGACGATTCCGGGGTTGCCGGGGGCTGGGGGGATCCGACCGCAGGGTTTTTTTCGACCACGCCATTCAGCGGCCAAAGGTAGTGATGCAGGTCATGATCCGGCAGGTTGCTTGGCGCCGTCACGCTTTGGGAGATCGGGCGGGATGTCCTCCCGGACTCATCCGTGCGGTGGAAGGCGGATCCGACATGCTCGGTCACCGCGGTCACGCGGGATTCGCAGCGCAGGATGAAGAGAATGCTGATGAAAAGCGCCAGCATGCGGACTATCTCGGTCGGCCAGATGCTCCAGCCCTGGAACCAGGCGAACGGCTCCTCGCTGGAGTCCGCGGCCAGCGGCCAGAGGACGAGAACGAAAGTCAGCACCAGCACCAGCAGAGTGGTCCCGACCGCCATCCGGTCGGCCCGTGTGGCCCATGGGGGCCGTCCTGGCTTGTCGGAAGGTTCCCGCCCGGCGCTCCAATAGGTGCTGAGGTAGCTGATGATCGGCAGGAAGAACAGGAGGATGACCGGCATCACCAGTTGGTGGGAGCCGGCGGGGGGCTGCGCCAGGAGAAGGGTGAGGATAAATACCAGCGCCAGGGGCGCGAGGCCGAGCCCGGCGATCTCCACCACCGGTTCGAACAGCTTCCGCGCGCGGCGTTTCACCAGCCAGCGCCAGGCCGCCCCGCCCATCGTCGCGGCGAGGACGACGATGAAAATCATGACCCAGCCGAGCGTCGACGTCCATCGCGCCCACGAGCTGGAGGCATACTGGCGGGATGCGGGCAGCTTCGCGCTGGCCGTCAGCTCGGTGTAGTTGCTGCGCCCGACCTCGAAAACGCGCGGGCCGGTGGCCAGCAGCGGGCTGCCGTCGAACCGTTCGACCTCGAGGGCCTCGAGGACGGTGAGAAACGCCGCGGTTTGGTAGCTGTCGCGAAAGGGCGGGATGCGGCCCTGCAGGTGGTCGGGGGCCGACAGATCGTAGGAGGACGCCACGACCAGGTTGCGCGTGTATTCGAGCTCCTTGCGTTCGAGGTAGGACGCGTCGAAATCGGTGGTGAAGAAAACCGCGTGGGGAAAGCTCTTCCGCAGTGCGCGCAGGATGAGCAGCTTGTCGTAGGGATCGCTGCCGATGACCCCGATCGAGCCGATCTCCGCCCGGGGCACCTTGCCGTCGGCACCGAGAGTGGACTGCAACTGCCGCAACTGGCGTTCGAGCCGGCGAAGGTAGTCATATTGCGACCGACCTTCGGCCCGGTCGGGGTCGCCCGCGGCAATCTCCGGCGACGAATCCTCGGATTTCCCCGGGGTTGCGTCCGACTTGTGCGGCGCCGCTTTGTCGTCGGTCAGCTCGCCGTCAATGCCGCGCAGGTAGGAAAATTCGTGGAGATACTTCTTGGTGGCCGCCCAGCGGGTGCGCAGGGGATCGTTGGCAGACCTGCCCGCCTCGTTCAACTTGGCGGCCATGGTCCGGCCCAGTCCCCGGCTGTAGAGTGAATCCCATTCCCCCACGAGGACCATGTGGTGATCAGGGCCGGGGGTCACGCGGCGCAGGTCGAGTTCCTGCCGCAGGACGTCGACGAGTTGGTCGTCGGTAATGATGGTGCGGCGAATGGTCCACGCGGCGGCGGCGCTCCCGGCGCTTCCGCCGACGAAGTCTGGCTTGATGGATTTTGCGTCGGTTCGCCGGCTGGCGGAAATCTGGAGGACTTCGAGCGCGGCGGTGGCTCGCGGGCTGAGGATCTCCGCCGGGCGAAACGGTTTGAAGGATTCCTGCCGGGCGGGTTCCAGCATTTCGGCCAGGTCGTCGGTGGTATTGGGCCCGATGATCTTCAGGTCCCATCGCATCGGGTCTGTCGCCACTTCCGCGACCATTCGGACCATGGCAAGCAGGCGGATGAAGAGGTTGCTCGTTGGCCGAAGCGGTAGTTCGGGAATATCAACGAGCAGGGCCGGACTGGGATCCAGCGCGGGGGCCAGCAGGTCGCGGAGCAGGGCATTCAGGCTGTCGACCAGCTGCGGCGGATGCAGGAGGGAGGTGTCCGTGCGTTTGGTCAGGCTCGTGTCGTCGAGCCACAGCACAATGACCGTGTCGTACGCCCGGGGGATCCGCAGCGAATTGGTCGGATCCGACTCGTAGGGTTCGTAGCTTTCCTGGTCCGGCATGTGCACGTCGTCCGTCACCAGGTAGCGCACATGGAAGACTTGGAAGCGCACGAGCTGGGGGTCGCCGGTGGAACGGCCCACGTTGAGGAACCGGAGGCGGTCGGGTTCGTCGGCCACATATTGGGCCCGGCCGAGCGCGGAGAGCACGGCATAGTGCGTGCGCAGGCGGGTTTCCTTGTTCTCGGCGTAGGGCCCGCCACTCAGAAGCACCGGCATGACCAAGGTGCGCGCGGTCGCCGATTTGTCGGTGGTGTCCGGAAATTTCTGCGTCCGGGCAGTCAGTTTGTCCCGGTTGGCTTCTTCGAGAAAGGCGCGAAGGGGCGAGGACCCGGAGGGCTCGAGTTTTTCGGGTGGCTTGACGAGGAGCGGGTCCTCCCAGAGGCGGGCCTGCGTTTCGCCGACGTTGGCCTCGGTGGAGGGGTTGCTCGGGCGCAGCGAGGTCAACGGCGGGCTTTCGACGAAGAGGCCCAGCGCCACGAACAACAGGACCGCCAGGTTCGGCAGCCACAGCGTGGACGAGCCACCCGGATTTTCCGCGCTCACCGATCGCGGTGGCCAGGCGAATCGCGATCATCGCCCGAAGGAAGGAGAGCGGTGGTGCGGCGCGGGTGCATGGCTAGTCCCAGTGCGGCCCGTGCAGCGGGGAGGATGTTTTGGGCGCACCCTCGGGCAAGGTTCGAATTGGACGTCATTGTAATCGCCCCGCGACCGGCGCGCCGTTCCCGGGAATGGGACGATGCGATCGCCGCGCCGGGGCCACGGCTCGCCGCATTAGTCTGGAAACGGGTTTCCCGGCGGCTACGCTGCCTTCGCTTTCACCCCCTGGCGTTTTTTCGGGAATAGTCCCGCCCCGCTTCGTCTCCCACCAGTCCCAACCTTTTCTTGCCGCCCGCTGGCATGGTGCCGTCGTGGTGGTTTCGAAACCAACAACTCAGTTAGTTACCATGAATAAATCCACCCGACTCCTCATCACCGCGGCCGCTGTGGCCGGTCTGTATGCCGGCGCCCTCGCCGTCAAGGCCAGCGCCGAAGAAGGCAAGCCCGCCCCGTCCGGCGAAAAGGCCAAGGAAAGCTGTAAAGGCAAGGACGGCTGCAAGGGCAAAGATGGCTGCAAGGGTAAAGACGGCTGCAAAGGCAAGGACGGTTGCAAAGGCAAGGACGGTTGCAAGGGCAAGGACACCTGCAAGTCGGCCGACGGCAAGGATACCTGCCACGCCAAGGACGGCTGCAAGGGCAAGGACGGCTGCAAGGCCGCCGACGCCAAGCCCGAAGAGAAGAAGTAAGCGTCCGCATTTTTCCTGCGCGGCCCGGCTTTTCACCGGGCCGCTTTTGTTTTCAGTTTCTGGCCGGGCGGGATCGCTGATCCCGCCCTGCTTTCGAGATCACTTCCGGCGGGTCTGCGACTCCGCCCTCCAATTTCGCAGCCTCGACGGCGGTCACCGACCGCCGCTAGCGTTCTGACTCTCCCGCCATGCCCGCGAATCCCTACAACGGCTACACCGACTACGGCATCGGCCTCGGGCTGCGCGTCCCGCACTACGACCACATCCTGTCGGAGAAACCGACGGTCGACTGGTTCGAGATCATCTCGGAGACCTTCATGGTCGACGGCGGCCGCCCCCTCGAGGTGCTCGACCGCATCCTCGCGCAATACCGCGTCGTCCAGCACGGCGTGTCGCTCTATTTCGGCTCGGCCGACGCGCCCGACCGCAACCACCTGAAGAAGCTGAAGGCGCTCACGCAGCGCACGAAGACACCCTGGCTCTCCGACCACCTCTGCTGGGGCAGCGTCGACGGCACCTACTCGCACGACCTGCTGCCGATGCCGTACACCTTTGCCGCCGCCAAGCGCACGGCGGAAAAAATCCGCCAGGTGCGCGACTACCTCGAGCTGCCGATCGCGGTCGAGAACGTCAGCTCCTACACCGAGTTCCACGTCTCCGAGATGACCGAGTGGGAGTTCCTCACCGAGGTCGTCGAGCTCGCCGACTGCGGAATCCTCCTCGACGTGAACAATATCTACGTCTCGTCGAAGAACCACGATTTCGATCCGTACGACTACGTGAACAGCGTGCCGCACCACCGCGTCGCGCAGATGCACATCGCCGGGCACACGAAGTTCGAGAAATACCTCCTCGATACGCACGACCACCCCGTGCTCGACCCGGTGTGGAAGCTCTACGCCCACGCCATCAAGCTTTGCGGCGTCACCGCCACGCTGCTCGAGTGGGACGACAAGATCCCGTCCTTCCAGGAGGTGCACGACGAGGCCCTCAAGGCCAATCAGTTCATCGCCGGCGCGCGCGCGGCGAAGATCCCGGCGCCGTCGAAGGCGGGCCGGGCCAAGGCAAAATGAGATGAACGTGCAGGCACCCAATCTCCTGTCCCGTCATCCTGAGCGCAGCGAAGGATCCAAGCGATCGTGCGAGGGTGGCAGCGCTGGCGAACACCCCCTTGGATCCTTCGCACGGCTCAGGATGACAGGCTTCTTGTATGGCCGGTAAATCGAAGAGCGCGAAACGCGGGAAGCGTTCCCCCACCGCCCCCGCGCAGGTCAACTCCACGCGTGAACTCGCCGCGTTGCAGCGGGCGATGTGGGGCGTGGTCTCGCAGCCGCTGACGGCCGGCAACCGCACGAAGCCGCGCATGCGCGACGGCCGGTCGACCGCGGCGGTCGCCGGCGCGATCGCCAAGCCCAACGACCGGCTCACCTCCTTCGAGCGCCTTGAGATCTACAATCGCATGTACTGGTTCCGCGTGCTCGACAGCCTCTACGAGGACTGCCCAGGCCTGCGCGCCGTGCTCGGCGACCGGAAGTTCATGCGCATGGCCGAGGCGTACCTGGTCAAATATCCGTCGCGCTCCTACACCCTGCGGAACCTGCCGGCGCGCCTGGAAAAATTCCTGCGCGAGGAACCCAAGTGGACGAAGCCGCACACCGCGCTCTGCCTCGACCTCGCGCGCTTCGAGTGGGCGCAGGTGGAGGTGTACGACGGCGCCGCGCTGCCGCTGTTCACGGTCGACGACCTCCGCGGCGCCAATCCGGCGAAACTGAAGCTCGGGCTCCAGCCTTACCTGCAACTCCTGCTGCTCGACTACCCGGTTGACGATTTCCTGATCACGATCAAGAAGCGCGAGGCACTCCTGCGGGGCGACGCCAGCAACGCCCCGACCGGCGTGCACGTGCGGCGGGAGCGGAAGGTGCGCCTGCCGCGGCCCGAAAAATGCGCCGTCGCGGTGCACCGCTCCGGCGGCCGCATCTTTTTCAAGCGCCTCGAGCCCGCCGCCTGCCAGGTGCTCCTCGCCATCCGCGCCGGTCACACCCTCGACCGCGCCCTCGCCGCCGGCCTCCCGCGCGCGCGGTCCGCGACCGGGGACTGGGCCGCGAAAGTCCAGGGCTGGTTCGCGAGCTGGATGCAACTCGGGTGGTTCTGCCGGCGGTGAGCGCGACGCCGCGCGAGTCACGGGTTTTAATCACGGATTACACGGACGAGTACGGATCAACCCCGGACCTGTTCCGTGTAATCCGTGATCAAAACCCGCCGGAATAATTTTTACTCCCGCAGCTCCCACGTTCACCGCCTGTTTTAATTCCCATGCAACTTCGCCCCCTGCTCGCCAAACTCGATACCGTCGCCGCCTACCTGCAATCCCCGCTGCTTCTCGTGATCCGCCTGTACTGGGGCGTGGCCTGCGCCCAGACGGGGTGGGGCAAGCTCACGCACCTCGAGCGGACGACCGGTTTCTTCGAGTCGCTCAATATCCCGGCGCCGAAGCTGAACGCGATCATGGCCGGAGGCACCGAGTGCCTCGGCGGCGTCCTGCTCGCGCTCGGGCTCTTCGCCCGGCCGGCGTCGATCCCGCTCATCTTCGTGATGCTCGTGGCCTACTGGACCGCGGACCATGACGCGCTGGTCGCGATCACGAGCGATCCCGACAAGTTCGTCACGGCGGCACCTTTCCTCTTCCTGCTGGCCTGGCTCATCGTGCTCGCCTTCGGCCCCGGCAAGCTGTCACTCGACGCGCTGCTGAACCGGAAGGCCGCCGCCGCGCCTTCCTCCTGAGCGAGGGATCCGGTTCCCCGGCCGCCTCAGGCCTTCACGACCAGCGTGCCGGCGAGGAGGTCGTGGATGCAGCGGCGATCGTCGCGGAAGATGAAGAGGATGTCCACGAGCGTATAGATTCCGCCGATGACGGGGATGCCGCCGATCACGCCGTTGACGAAACCGCGCAGCAGGACGGCCTTCACGAAGCCGGCGTTTGCCCCGGTGTCGTAGGCCACGATTTTCACGCCGACGATTTTCTTGCCCATGGTCTGGCCGCGGGTGACGAGCAGGTAGATCTGGACAATGGCCAGGATAAGCAGGCCCAGGAAGAGCGCGCACGCTCCGGCCAACAAGAGGGGGGTGTTGGGTTCCGCGCGGGCGTTTTCTTCAAAACCGCCGGCCGCGAACATCAGGCCGAAGCCGGGCCCGAGGATGAGGCAACCGATCAAGGTATCGAGAAGCACGGCGCCGAGCCGGGCCCCGCGGTCGGCCGGGATCAGGCTGTCCGCCGCGGTGGGGGCGGCCGCGGCGACGGGCGCGGCGGGAACTGCCGGCGGTCGCAAATCCTCCACGGGCGCCGCCACGGCGGCCCCGCCGAACTCGGGAAACTCGCCGAGCGTCCGCCACTCGGCCTCGCCCGCGCGGCGGGCCTTCGTCTGCAGGTTCGCCCGGCCGGCGGCGATCCATTCCTGGATCCTCGTCGCCGGCACCGGACCGTATTCCTTACCGTCGCCGCCAAGGATGGAGAACATAGTGGTGCGAGTATGCGAGCGTGCCGGGCAGGGTCAATGGCGCGCTGCCGCAGGAGGCAGGTGCCGCCTGCCGGCGGGCGAATCCCGCTATTCCTCCCCGGCCTTCTCCCGCACCCGGCCGCGCAGCGCCTTGGTCATTTTCTTGAAATCCTTTTTCTGCAGCTGCTGCGCCCCGCGGTCCACCCGGCGCACCTCGTAGGCCGCCGCGCGCTGCATGCGCACGTAGGCCTGCCAGCGCTCGGTCGTCAGCGAGCCGTCCGCCAGCGCCGCCACCACCGCGCAGCCGGGCTCCACCGTGTGCGTGCAGTCGCGAAACTTGCAGCGGGCCGCGACCGCGGCGACGTCCCCAAAGGCCGCGCTGATGCCCGCGCCCGCGTCCCACGGGGAAATTTCGCGCATGCCGGGCGTGTCGATCACGATCACGCCGGACGGCGCCACGAAGAGTTCGCGCTGCGTCGTGGTATGCTTGCCCTTGTTGTCGGCCTCGCGGACTTCCTGCGTGAACTGCACGCGGTCGCCGACGAGGCGGTTGATGAGGGTGGACTTGCCGACGCCGGAGGAGCCGAGCAGCGCGATCGTCTTGCCCGGCTGCAGGTAGGGCTCCAGGGCCTTGAGGCCGCGGCGGGTCTGGGCGCTGGTGACGTATACCGGCACATTCGGCGCGATGCCCGCGATCCCGGCGAGGATTTCGGCGGTGTCGTCGTTGAGGTCGGCCTTGTTGAGCAGCACGACCGGCTGGGCGCCGCTGGCCCACGCGGCGGCGAGGTAGCGCTCGAGGCGGTGGAGGTGGTAGTTGCCGTCGAGCCCGCTGACGAGGAACACGGTGTCGACGTTGGCGGCCACGACCTGCTCGACGGCCTCGAGGCCGGAGGCCTTGCGGGAAAACTTCGTGCGCCGCGGCAGCACGGCCTGGATGTTGGCGCGGGTGTCGTCGCCGGGTTGCGGCGTGATGGCGACCCAGTCGCCGATCGCGGGATAGTCCGCGGCGGTGCGGGTGTCGTGGATGAACCGGCCCGTGACCTCGCCGAGGCGGGGGTCGCCCTCGCCGGTGACCTCGAAGAAACCCTTCAGCTCGAGCGTGACGCGGGCGGGCACGCAACCCTCGGCGGCGTACGGCGCGAAGGCCGCCGCGAAGGCGTCGTCCCAGCCGAGTGCCGCGAGCGTCATGCGGTCAGGAGCTTCGGGCCGTCGGGGCCCGGGCGCCAGAACAGCGCGGTGTGGCCGACCGCGCCGACGCACAGGCAGGCGCCGGCGGACTCGACCTGCAGGCAGAGGGCGGCGCGCTCCTTCCGGTCCTGGCCGCCGGTGAAGCGGAGTTTCACGAGCTCGTGCGCCGCGAGCTGACGGTTGAGCTCCGTGACGAACGCCGGGGACACGCCGTCCTTGCCCAGCCAGACGCGGTCAGGCGCCGTCTGGCCAAGGCCGCGGAGCTGGGTTTTCTGGGCGCCGGTGAGGGAGGGGAGGGTCATTTCGGGGGAGAGAACCACAGAATACACGGAATACACAGAAGAAAGACGAGGGACTCGTTTCTGTGTTTTCCGTGTATTCTGTGGTGATTATGTCTCCGCGAATTCGTTGAGCGGCAGCTCGCGCCATTGCCCGGCGGCCAGGCCGCCGAGGTCGAGGTGGCCGAAGCGCGTGCGGTGGAGCGTGAGCACCTCGCAACCCTGGCTGGCGAACATGCGGCGGACCTGGTGGTACCTGCCCTCGGTGAGCGTGAGCCCGGCTTCGCGCGCGCCGAGGACTTGCAGCGTGGCCGGCGCGCAGGGTTCCTTTTCGCCGGTGAGCACCAGCGTGCCGGCGGCGAAGAGTTCGCCGAGGCCGGCGGGCAGGTCCGCTTCGAGCGTGGCGTGGTAGACCTTCGGCACCTTGTGCTTCGGTGAAGTCAGGCGGTGGACGAGTTCGCTTTGGTCGGTAAGCAGGATCAGGCCGGAGGTATCCTTGTCGAGCCGGCCGACCGACGTGACCACCGGGTTGCGCTGGCGCCAGCGCGGCGGCAGGAGCGAATAGACGTTCGGCCCCTCGCGTTCGTCATGCGAGCAGACGAGCCCGAGCGGCTTGTGCACGAGCAGCAGCAGCCCGTCGGCATGGTCGAGTGGCTCGCCGTCGACCAGCACGGTGGCGGGCGCGGCCTTCAGGCCGAAATCCTTCACGACCTTGCCGCCCACGGTCACACGCCCCGCCCGCACCCAGTCACGGGCCTGGCTGCGGGAGCAGTAACCGAGGTTGGCGAGAAGCTGGTCGAGGCGGCGCATGAACGAAACTCAAGCACGGGGTGCATGAAGTGCACACAGAAATCGTGAAATCGGGCATCGAGAATCTTTAATCTCAATCCCACCATTCCGTCATCCTGAGCGCAGCGAAGGATCCACCGGGTCATCATGGGCCTCGTTCGCCGGCGTGGATCCTTCGCTGCGCTCAGGATGACGGAACAGAAGACCGAAATTGTAGATTTTAGATGCCCGATTTATGATTTCACGATCTCTGCCCGCGCCACCGGCGCGTCACCGCGCCGCGCCCTTCACCTTCGTGCGCACGCGCAGCAGCGACTCGTTCGACGTGATGTAGAGCGTCTGGTGGTCGGCGTCGCCGAACGCGCAATTCGCGGTCGGGCGGTTGGTGACGATCGAACCGATGAGTTTGCCCGCGGGGTTGATCACGAGGATTCCGCCGGGACCGCTGGTCCAGACGTTGCCCTGGGCATCGACCTTCATGCCGTCGAGGCCGCCGCGGCGCTTGGTGCGGTTCGAGAATGCCGTGCTGTCGAAGAAAATCCGGCTCGAGGCCACGGTGCCGTCGGCGTTGAGCGCATAGGCCTTGAGGTACGGCTGGCTGCCGTCGGTGCTGCCGACGTAGAGCGTCTTCTCGTCGGGGGAGAGCGCGATGCCGTTCGGGCGCAGCATTTCCTTGTCGAGGACGGTGAGTTTGCCGTCGGTGCCGAGGCGATAGACGCCGTTGAAAGCCGTCTCCTGCTTCGTGTCGGAAGGCAGGCCGTAGGGCGGGTCGGTGAAGAAGAGGTTGCCCGCCTTGTCGAAGCACAGGTCGTTCGGGCTGCTGAAGCGTTTGCCGTCGACCTCGCCCACGACCGTCTCGAAGTGCTTCCCGTCGGCGGCAAGCCGGGCCACGCGGCGGTCGCCGTGCTGGCAGAGCGTGAGGCGGCCCTGCGGGTCGAGCGTCAGGCCGTTCGAGCCGCGCTCGCGGCCGTTGTACACCTCGCCGGTGAAGCCGCTCGGTTCGAGAAACACGGTGATGCCGGCGCCGTCCTTCCAACGGTAGACGCGGTTCTCCGGCACGTCGCTGAAGAGCAGGGCGTCCTGGGCCGGGTCCCAGACGGGACCCTCGGACCAGCGGAAACCGGAGCCGAGATTTTCTACGACGGCGTCGGCGGCGACCAGCGCCTCGAAGGCGGGGTCATAGCTTTCGACGGCGGACTTGGCGTCCTTCGGGTAGGGCGCGACGGCGGAGGTGATCGGGGCGGGCGCGGCGGACAGCGCGAGGGCGCCGCCGAGGGTGGGGAGGAGAACAAGGAGACGTTTCATGGGGGCTGGGGTAGGGCGCAGAATGCAGCGAATCCGGTCCGGCGCAAGCGGAGGGACGGACATGACATTGGACCGGAACGACGAAACCCGCCCGACCCGAACCAGGGGACCTTACAGGAGGCAACGGAGGCGTTCCCGTCCGGTTCTCTGTTCCCTCCGTTACCTCCTGTAAGGTCGAAGGGTTGGGGTTCTACCAATTCAACCGCACCCCACCCACCACCAGTCGTGGCGTGCCGGTGTTGACGATGCCGTCGGTGCTGCGGCCGGTCTCGATGCGCTCGTCCGTGACGTTCTCGGCGTTCGCATAGAGCTGGAGGTGGCGGTTGAGGTCGTAGCTCGCCCCGAGGTCCACCACGACCGCCGCGCCGAGGACGAGCAGGTTCTCGTCGTCCTCGAACTGCCGGCCGAGGTAGCGCACGCGGCCGGTGAGTGAGAGTTTATTCACCGGCTGCCACGTCGCGCCGAGCGAGCCGGATTGTTCCGGCACCTGGGCGAGGCGTTTGCCGACGAGTGCGGGGGCGACGGCGGCCTCCTCGACCGTGGCGTCGTTGAACAGGTAGTCGCCGCGCACGGAAAACGTGGGCGACACGGTCCACTGCGCCGAGAGCTCGATGCCCTGCACGCGGGCGTGGTCGAGGTTGAGCCGCTGGCGGCCGAGCCCGCCGGCGGGGACGAAGCCGACGATGGGGAAGGTGCCGGGGCCGCGGTAAAGCGTCACGTTGCCGACGGCGTCGGTGAGATCGTTCCAAAACGCCCCCGCGCCGAGGGTCAGCGGTCCCTGCGTGTGCTCGACGCCGAGCTCGAGGCTCGTGGCGTGTTCCGTTTTCAGGGCGGGATTGGCCTCGGTGATGACGTTGCCGACGCGGAACGGCCGGTAGAGTTCGTTCAGCGTCGGCCGGCGGAACGAATACTGTCCGGCTGCGCGCAGGCGCCAGCCGGGGGCGAAGCTCCAGACGAGGCCCGCGCTCGGCGAGAACTCCGTGCCGTCGCGATCCGGGTAGTGGTCGTCGCGCAGGACCGTGCCCGTGGCGCGGTCGGTCTCGCGGCGATGGCCGTCCGCCTCCGTCCAAAAATCGACGCGGCCCCCGAGGGTCGCGCGCAGGTCGGCGGCCGGCGCCCACTCATGCAAGGCGAACAACCCGCCCGCGCCCTGCGAGCCGCCCGCGATGCGGTTGCGGGTGAAGTTGCCGGCGACGTAGGTGTAGTTCTCGCGCGTTTCCCCGCGCACGCGGCGGTAGTCGAGCCCGGCGCTGGTGCGCGCGCCGTTCGCGCCGGACCACACGCCCGTCCACGCCGCGCCAAAGGCCGTGGCCGGTACGTCGTACTGGTCGCTCGCCGGGGTCTCGGCGGTGCGCGTGGCGTTCACCGAGCTGAAGGTGCTGGCGAAGGACTGGTCCTGACCGTACGCGACGGCGTTCCACGAGAACGCGCCGCGCGGCGCCGCGGCGAGCGCCAGCGAAACGAAATCCTCCTCCGTGGAATTGCGCTGGTAGGGCGTGCCGTTGTTGCGGTCCTCCTCATAGGTGCGTGCCGTGAGCGTGGCCTCGAGGCCGGAGCCAAACGCCTGGCGCCAGCGTCCGGCGAGCCACCGGTGCTCGCTCGCCGCCGGGATGTCGATCGAACCGCGGTCCTCCGGCGCCACCAGCGAAAAACCATCGGTGCCGAAATCGCGGGCCAGCAGTTGCAGCGTGCCCGGCCCGAGCGGCTGGCTCACGGCCAGCTCGGCGGTGTGCGTGTCGAACCCGCCATAGCTGGCGGCGACACGTCCGCCGGCCGTCGCGGGACTTTCCGTGAAAAGCTGCACGATGCCGCCGAGCGCGGCGTTGCCCCAGGCGGTGGCGCCGCCGCCGCGCACGAGCTCCGCGCCGGCGAGCGACTCGCGCGGGACCTTCGTCCACGCCACCCAGCCGCCGAACGGGTCGTTGAGCGGCACGCCGTCGAGCAGCACGAGCGAGCGGCTGGCGCCGCTCGGCCCGAGGCCGCGCAGCGAGACGCCCTGCGCGGTGGGATTGGCCGTGAGGCTGTCGCTGCGGCGAAACAGGCTGAACGCCGGCAGCGAACGCAGCGCGCCGTCGAGCGTGGTGGCAGGCGTGGTCCGCAGCGTGTCCGCGGGGAGGACCGTGGCGGCGAACGGCACCTGGTCGGGCGGCTCGGCGGTGCGCGCGGCGCTGACGACCACCTTGGGCAGTTCGACCGTCTGGGCGGAGAGGGCGGTGGTACCGAACAGGAGCGACCACAATACGTACGGAAGGGCCTTTCCCTTGTTTGTCATCCTGAGCCGTGCGAAGGACCCAAGGGAAAACGCACGTAGCGTTCCACGCTTGGGTCCTTCGCACGGCTCAGGATGACGGCAAAGAGCGGATGGGATGATCACGTGAGAATTTGCCGCCCACCGGATGTCCCTTTCACTCCGGCAACCCCGGCCGCGCCCGCGCGATCGCCACCTGCGCGGGCGTCACCGGCTCGGCGATCGGCGCGGCGGCGAAGCGCTGGCGGACGTACGTGGCGACGGCGGCGACCTCGGCGTCGCTCAGGTGGTCCTGCGGCGCCATGTCGTTGTCGTAGGCCTTGGCGGCCTCGCCGAGGATGGCGGAGCCGCGGAGGATGAGCGAGAGCAGGAGCTGCGGGTCCGGATTGGAAATCCACGCGCTGCCCTTGATCGCCGGCTGCATGTACGGCACGCCGCTGCCGTCCGCCATGTGGCAGGTCGCACAGGTCTTGCTGAAGATCTCCGCCCCCTGCTTGAGCAGGTCGGCGGTGGCGACGGGCGGGGGCCCGCCTTCGCCCGATGGGCTTCGGCGAGGTCCGTCCGGCAGCTGCGCCGCCGGCGGAGGTGGATTGGTCGCAGGAGGGGCTTTCTGCCCCGACGGTTCTGGAGTCGCGGCAACCGCGGGCGGTGGCTCCTGCCTGGAGCACGCCGCCAGCGCGAGGATCAGTGCTGCGCCCGCGAGGAATCTCACTTGGCGTCGCCGGTGTAGATGATGCGCCAGATGCGGCCCGCCTGCGAATCCGAGATGTAGAGCGAGCCATCGGGGCCGACCGCGACGCCGTTCGGGCGGTGCGCGGCGTCGCCGGGCGAGGCGATCTCGGTTTTGCCGGCGAAGTTGTCGGCGAAGGTTTCATACTCGCCGGTCGGCATGCCCTTCGCGTCGAAGGGCAGGAAGACGACGCGGTAGCCGCGCTGCGGCTTGGGCGCGCGATTCCACGAGCCATGGAAGGCGAGGAACGCGCCGCCCTGGTACTTGGCGGGGAACTGCGTGCCGGTGTAGAATGCGAGCTGCATCGGGGCCCAGTGCGCGGGGAAGCCGATCAGCGGGTCGGGATACTTGCCCGGCTCGGCGAGCTTCTTGCCGTCGCCGCCGTACTCGGGATTGACCTTCCGCTGCTTGGCGCGCGGGTCCCAGTAGGTGAAGGGCCAGCCGAAGTTCGCTCCGTCGGTCAGCTCGTGGAAGACCTCGGACGGGTTCTCGGCGTTGTCGTCATCGGTGAAATGCTCCGGGTCCACCGTGTTGAGCTGGTCGCGGCCGTGGATGGCGACGAAGAGTTTCCCGTTGGCCGGGTTGAGCGCGATCGTCGTCGAGTGGCGGTGGCCGGTGGAGAAGTGATAGGCGCCGTCCTGTGTCTGATCGGGCTTGTCGGGGGCGTAGCGCCAGTAGCCGCCGTGCAGCTTGAGGAACTCGGTCGGGTCCTCGCCCTTGGCGCCGAGGGCGCGGTCCTTCTTGCCGCCGTAGGCGTTGGAGGGCGAACCGCTCTCGACGTACAGCTGCCCGTCGGCGCCGAAGGCAAACACCTTTGCGGAGTGCTGTCCCTGGTTGGGCAGGTCTTTCACGATGCGTTCCGGCTGGCCCGAGGGCACGAGTTCGCCGGCGTTGAGCTTGTAACGGTAGACGTCCTTGTCGGTCGACTCATAGAGCCAGCCGTTGTGCACCGCGATGCCCGTGCCGCCGCCGTCGCCGAATTCCTTCACCTCGTCGGCGACGCCGTCGCCGTTGGTGTCACGCAGCGCGTAGATGCCGTCCTTGCGGGTCTTGGCGTAGAGGTCGCCGTTCGGCGCGACTGCGATGTTGCGCAGCGGCTTGAGCTTGTCCGCGACCACGATGGCACGGAAGCCGGGCGGCAGGATCAGGCCGTCATTGTCGGCGGCCGGGGTGAGCGCACCGTGGGCAATCGTGCCCAGCAGGAGCGCGGCGAGGAGGGCGGGGGTCTTCTTCATGGGTGCCGCGAAACTGCCCACTTTGCCGGGGGATGCAAGTTTCACGGCACGGGCAGATTAGGCTCGCCTCAACCCCCCGGTTGCGGGATGCCTCTCGGCCTATGTCCAACTGGGAATACAAGGTCATCAGCAGCGGCAAGGGCGGCTTCGCGTCGCCGGCGCTGATGGAAAAATTTCTAAACGATCTCGGGCAGGAAAACTGGGAGATCATCAGCTTCCACCAGCCGGCCGACAACGCGCTGGCCTTCCACGGCCTGGCGCGCCGCTCCACGCAGCGCGACTGGACGCTGGAGGACGCCGCCAAGGCGGCCGCCCGCGCCGAGGCCGACAAGCTGCGCGCCGAGTTCGAGGCCAAGTTCAAGGCCGGTTCCGGCCAGGCCGCGGCCACCGCCGAGGAGGAAGGCGAGACCTTCCTCGCCGAGGAAAAGGGCCGCGCCGAGGGCGACCTGCGCCGCCCGCGTGACACCTCGCGGGACGACGACGAGGAGACCGGCGAGGAGGAGAACGGCGCCGCCCCGAAGGACGAGTGGGACAAACTCGCCGCCGAGGACGAGCTGCCGGCGTTCTTCGACGCCCTGCGCCCGCACATGCGCCGCAACCAGCG
>Ga0247757_10000606_pt1 | contig 29083 bp, 24 predicted proteins | sample UWRJL126311R4_FD_180929 | JGI IMG/M metagenome (GOLD analysis project Ga0247757, IMG submission 180929) | Plant litter microbial communities from Arlington Agricultural Research Station in Wisconsin, United States - UWRJ-L126-311R-4 | ecosystem: Environmental > Terrestrial > Plant litter >...
AAGAGGTAGATGCGTGATTTTTGCTGGATGATGGTGTTGTGCGTGGACCGCGAAGGTTTAGACGATTCGGATGGTTCGGGTGAAGGGAGGTTTGTTTCGGATGGAATTGTTGTTGACGTGGGTGGATTTTCAGATGCCATGGCGCACAAGGAGGAGGAAGATTCTGCTTCAGCGTAAGGAAGTTGATGCGGAGACTTTTGGGAGAGAGGTCGTGTTGTTGGGCAACATGTGAATGTTGGACTTCTACGTCAGGTCCATCACCGAGGTTGGGCTGTTATCGATATCGGATGGAGCTTTACACGCGCGTGGACTACACTCAACGGTATTGTCAGAGGCCTCGACACCAGCGGGAACTACTCAGGGTAGATGCACAGGTAATAGGTAATTAGATATGGGGGTAATTTCGCACATGCAGATCGAGCACACGGCGCGCGCAGATCAATCCCCAACCGTGCGAGCCCCACGTCTATCTAAACAACACTACCCGCTACCTGCTTTGCCTTTGCTCTTGCTCCTTTCTCTCTTTTGTGCACACGAAACCATGCCTCAACGTACTCCGACGTACCCTCTCGCGCACTCCTTTCGCCGGAAACCACGTCGCATCCCTCTCGTCCTGCGCTTCGCCAGGGGTGCCATCCACAGCATCATTCTTCTACCTGTGCTTCTCCACTCTCTGTTCACCGTGCTTATCGTCTACCTCGATACCCATGTCGTGTCATCACTCGGGCTGCCTGCGACCATTATACCCTCGCTCTCCATTGTCGTGGGTCTCATGCTCGTGTTCCGCAACGGGACGAGCTACGATCGCTTCTGGACGGGGCGCAACTGCCTGACTACCATTGGCACCAGCGTGCGGAACCTCGCGCGCGTGTTCCTATGCTATGCCCAGGCGAAGCCCGGAAAGACGCTGAGCGAGGAGGAGAGGCACGATACCGAGGAGGTGCTCAAGGTTCTGATTGCCATTTTGTATGCGATCAAGCACAACCTGCGCGCCGAGTTCAACATCCCGCCAGCGAGTCTGGCTTCCCTTCCGCACAGTATCCCTCCCTCGCGACGCCCGAGCTATATAGATCACGCAGCGGTGGCAGAGGAGAACGGCGAGCAGGACGGCGACGGTCTACACACGCCCAAGGACGTGTACAAGAGCTTGTTGCCGCGGAACCTCAAGGGGCATGAAGACGAGGGTCTCGGGCTGCCGCTGCAGCTGAGCGTGCTGGTCGAGAGCTACATCCGACGGGGTGTCGAGCGTGGCTGGTTCCACGCACCGCTTGCGTCGCAGATGACGGTGCAGATCAATGCTCTGGTCGATGCCTATGGGCGCATGGAGACGATCCGTTCGACGCCTATCCCTGTTGCCCACCTGTATGTTGTCTCCTATTCTGCTGCGTATATCCTTGAACACTTTTCTTACGTTGAGTTAGAATCCACCAAAAGCAAGTCCTTGCCCTGTTCACCTGTGTTCTACCCTTTGCCATCGTCGACGATTACATCTGGTGGAGTGTGCCCATCGTCGCCATTGTAACTTTCACGCTGTATGGAATCGAAGGCATCGGCCAGCAGCTCGAGGATCCTTTCGGCTACGATAAAAACGACATCAAGATGGATGGTATTATCGAGGATACGCGCAGAGAGGTGCTGACGCTACTTGAGGAATGGAACAAAGCGGTAAGGAACACTGCCGATGCACACATGGGCGGCATGTTCTGCTAGAAGTAGGCTCGTGTCAGCATGAGATGCAAGGCGACAACCAGAGGAGGAGCATCTCCGATCAAAGGGCCTGGAGGCACGTTTAGGAAGGAATTCATAGCACTTGAGCGAGCATAACGATACCCAATCATGTAGCGGATGATTGTATGTTCGTTCACCCGAGTTGATAGCAAAAAGATCGACATATATACTGCCTGTTCGCTGCTTACTCGGTCATGTGGGGCCTATCATCAGTGAACCATGTCCCACTCACCCCCAGCGACGGATGATGACGACACGTCCCACGAGCCCAGGTCAGGCCCAAGCCCACTTCTTAGCGTCATCAGACTTCATTCATTAGCCGCCTAAAGCAATGCTGTCTACATGGAATGCGATATGCCTTTCTTCTCTGTCCGTTGAACTACAGAATAGATGATGCGGCAAGCACCGAGGAAAACCTTGTTTTGCTCCCAGGCCGTCCTCAATGTATGGGGTTAAAAAAAAAGGGAGAAAGAAGAAATGCCCATCCAGTTGAGTAGCAAGTGACCCAAATGGAAATTACCTCCCAACTGCCCATTTCCAAAAGAAGTGATTCTTTAATGACAGACGTGACCCTCGCTACGTATGCGCTCAACGCCACAACACCTGCAAATGCAAATCCAGAAGTGACTACCCGATCAGGTTGTGCCGGATGCCGCGCTGAGCGAATGCGAAGAATCTGTTTCTCGTATACGCTGACCGGTAGCTCGTCCAGCGCTGCCACTGCCGTCGAGTACGAATGGTCCTGCGTCGTTTCGCGGCGTCATGGGGCAGTCTGGGGCGCGATCGGGACTCAAGCCATAGCTTTCGCGGAACATGGGAGACAGCCCGACCCCTTCATTTGCGCTTGAGATGTTGATTGCCACAGGGTGAGTGACAGACGATGAAGCAATGGACACCTGGTCTCGTTGCGGCGTCGAAGGGGCGGGAACGGGCTGATTTGCTATGCCGTTGAGCGACTCGGTAATGCTGATGTTCGAGATGGCAGCTTCCAGATCGGAAAAACTGATCTGGGCTTGGGCCTCGGGGTGCTCTGACGAGAGCGCTTCGAGAGCGTTAGAGGAAACCTTGGGCGTGACGTGACGGTCTCCCTGGGGATTGTCGCCGTCGGGCTTGGTATCGTCGTTGTCTTGAGCAACATCGTCGTTCCAATCCTCAAATTCGCCAATATCTTCCACGTCGGCTTCCAGATCAGCCACGGCTCGGCAGTTGGGGCACAGGAAATTTGGCCAGGTTGGGCCGTTGAGTATGGGGCGGATGCATTTGTAATGCCATACATGCGAACACGGGGCGACGAACAGAGATTGACATGGCTATTTGCATAAGTATACCAAAACACGGCGTCACGCGAGGACTTACCGCAATGGACATGAGGCAGATGGAGCATTCCGACGCGTGTGTGGAGGCACTATCGCCGTCCTTTTTGGCCTTGCCTAGGTTGCGGAGTCGCTGGTGAGTTTGTTTGCTGGGTTGGTCAGCAAATAGGACGTCTTGGAGGGAAGGAGGGGAAGATGAAGAACCAAGACCTACTTGAATGCGTTGAGGCTCTGCTGCCAACCCCGATTGCATTCGATCCTAATCTTGACGCACCGGAAGATCATTTCTTCCCCACCACGGAAATCGATTCCCAGCTGAATGATGTCGCCGTCCTTGAGCTTGAAAGGCTTGCTCTCTTGGTTTGGCTGGCTCAAGCGGATGTGGTTGAGAAAGGTACCCGACGAGCTCTTGACATCCTTGATGTACCAGTCCCCATCCTTGCACCACAGCTCGCAGTGCTTGCGACTCACGACCTTGGACTTGAAGCCCACGGCAGCGGCCGAGGGGACGTTGTTGGGCACCTCTGGCAGCACATCTCTTTCGGAATAGCGGCCGACCTTGATGACAGAAGACTCGTCGGGGAGGGTGCGAGTGACGGTGGAGAACTGCAACGAGGGCCTCGCAGCGCGCGGGTCTTGGTGCATGATGAAGCGGATGCAAGGCAGGTTCTTGTGGGCGGGGCCATCTGCCGGCGGGCTCTGGGCGGCATTGGAGGCCATGGGCGAGGCTGGGGTAGGGCCGGACTGGTTGCGGACGGTGAGCTGGGGCGCGGCCGTCTCTGCGCGATTCCGTGTCATGATGGGCGGGGGAAGCAGCGGGGAGTCGGGGGGCGACTGCGAGTTGATGTGAGGGGCGGTATGGGTGCGGGCAAGCGTGTCGGGTCTGGAGGAGGAGGAGGTGGTAGTGGTGGTGGTGGTAGTGCGAGAGCTCGCACCTGCTGTGAAGGCGGGCGAGAGGGGTGCAGCGGTTGGTGGATGCGGCCGGCCGCTGGGTTTGTCGTGGGAATCCGGTGAGAGAGGACGGTCGGGGGCGGTGGGCTGGGCGGCAGCAGGGTGAGAGTGCAGGCTGTGTGTGTAGTTCCTCAGGAAACTCAGGCCGCCGCGCAGGCCGCTGGGACGGGGATGCGGCGCCGGGGTGGTGAGAGGCGAAAGCGCAGGAGGAGGTGCTGGGGCCGGGCTAGTAAACATGGGGAGGGGAGGGAGAGGGAGGGATGAAGGGTGCAAAGTGGGCCTCGGGGTGGGAGCAGCAGCGCACGGCACGTCGAAGAGGAGAGCAAGGGCGTACGCTGCAGACGCTACCGTCGAGTCCAGCCGTGAGCAGAAGAGCCATGGGGCCAAGAGAGTGCGCGCGCGCGCAGAGACGAGGGGCCTCTCCCATCATGTGTGCCGGGGGCTGCTGCTGCGGGACGCCCCCGAGGCCAGTCGGGTCAGGCCAGATCAGATCAGACCAGACCAGACCCTCTTCCGCCTCGGCTTTACTAAAGACAACAGTAGCTCCTTAGAGCCGCTTTGGAGTTTGGCGTCTGGAGTTCGAGGGTGCTGACAGGCGACGGGCGACGGATCCCCGTTTCCACGCCCGCTCCAACGCCTCCACGCGCCGATGGACAGGGCGACGACGGACGGCAGGCAGACAGGCAGACGGGCAGGCAGACAGGGGCAGGCCAGGGACGGAGCCCGAGACCAGAGGCCAGCGGCCAGCGACCAGAGGCCTGCGACCAGAGACCTGCGACCTGCGACCTGCTGCATGCTGCCACCATTGCCACCGCTGCCCTGCTAAACAGAAGATGGTCGGTGGTACAATGTCCGCCTGGTCCGCTGCGTCCTGGGGCGGAGGAGGCTGATTATGTCATCCCGCAATTTTCGTGACAAGCCTCCAAGCTCCTGCATCACCAGCTGCATCGCCCGCCGAGTGAGTGCATCCGCATCCCGCCATGCTGAGGCCCCGATCGCTGCGCCCGCTGTCACGCGCACTCGTCCGCCCCTCGGCTGCACCCCGTCGAGGGCTGGCTACCGTCGTGGCTGAAGAGAAGGTCTGGTCCCATGCCTCTTCGCCCATCCATCCGAGGAACCCTCTGCTCATGCTTGTAGGACCCTGTCGAGCTCGATGAGATCACCACCCTTCCCAATGGCCTCCGCGTCGCTACCGAAGCCCTCCCTGGCCATTTCTCCGGCATTGGCGTCTACGTGGACGCCGGCTCGCGCTACGAAAACGATGCCCTGCGCGGGGTGAGCCACATCGTAGACCGTCTCGCTTTCAAGTCGACCACCGCCACTTCGGGCGACGACATGATAGAGAAGATTGAATCGCTGGGCGGCAACATCCAGTGCGCCTCCTCGCGTGAGTCGTTGATGTACCAGTCGGCCACGTTCAACTCGGCCGTGCCTACCACGGTAGGTCTGCTGGCCGAAACCATCCGCAACCCGCGCGTGACCGAGGACGAGGTGCAGCAGCAGCTGGAGACGGCAGACTACGAGATTGGCGAGATCTGGTCCAAACCAGAGTTGATTCTCCCTGAGTTGGTCCACATGGCTGCCTACAAGGATAACACCTTGGGGAACCCCCTGCTGTGCCCAAAGGAGAGACTGCCCTTCATCAACCGTGCCGTGGTCGAGGCATACCGCAAGGAGTTCTACAAGCCCGAGAGGATGGTCGTGGCTTTTGCCGGTGTGGAGCACGCCGAAGCTGTCCGCCTAGCCGAAAAGTACTTTGGTGACATGGAGAAGGGTACCGGCCCAGCCCTGGTTGGCGTTGCGGAGGACAACACAGTGGCAGGGAGCACCTCGCAGCCCATCTTCACTGCCTCCCATCCCACCCCGACAGGCGCACCGCCCCAGTCCTCAAAACTCCTTTCCAAGATACCCTTTTTCAAAAACCTCTCCACATCGGCCACATCCAACGCCTCCGTCAGCAATTCCATTGACCTCAACTTCCCCCCCATAGACACTTCGCTGCCCTCGTACTACACCGGTGGCTTTCTCACTCTTCCTCCCATCCCTCCCCCGCCAAATCCCGCTCTCCCCCGCCTTTCCCATCTTCATCTGGCCTTCGAAGCCCTACCCATTTCGTCCCCTGACATGTACGCTCTTGCCACACTCCAAACCTTGCTCGGTGGAGGTGGTTCTTTCAGCGCAGGAGGGCCCGGAAAGGGAATGTACTCCCGCCTCTACACAAATGTGCTCAATCAGTTTGGCTGGATCGAGTCGTGCATCGCCTTCAACCATGCTTATACCGACTCTGGCCTCTTCGGTATCGCAGCCTCATGCGCCCCTGCTCAGATCGCCCAGCTATTGGAAGTCATGTGTCGCGAGCTCCATGCTCTGGGTCAAGAAACAGGCTATGGGGTATTGCGCCAGGCCGAGGTGCAGCGCGCAAAGAACCAGCTTCGATCCAGCCTCCTCATGAACATGGAATCTCGAATGGTCGAGCTGGAAGACTTGGGCAGGCAAGTTCAGGTCCATGGCCGCAAAGTGGGTGTCAAGGAGATGTGCGCAAAGATCGATGCCGTCACCGTCAAGGACCTGCAAAGGGTAGCGCGCCAGGTCTTTGGAGGCGATATCAAGAACCTGGGTGGCGGAAGCGGAGCGCCCACGGTCGTGCTCCAGGAAGGCGAGCAAGAGTACGTAAAGCGGAAAGACTTTACCTGGGACGAGATTCAGACGAGAATCTCAAGGTGGGGTCTTGGCCGGAGGTAGTCTCCTGTACCCAAACTGTACGATAATGGATCCTACTGGATACGGCTATGTGTATTATTATCATTATTACTAAATAGATGGATGTATAGGCCGTTGTAGGATGGGTTGCCTGCCTTGCGGCCTGACACATTGAGCGGCATATAGGAACCGTTGGACGGTCGGAAACATAGACGCTATCTATCTATGCGAGAGCATGCCAAAATGTAAACAAACTTCTCAAACTCCTTCCATCCAAAGCCGCCGTGACGAGTCGTGTGGAAAAGCTAGTACAAAACCGCATGTATATATGTGAGTCGTGTATCTGCACGTCTACTACACATTCGCTTGATCAGAATCACAATAGGACATGATTCAGATCATGTATAAGAAACATTCAATTATCAACTATTTTAAAGTACTAGTGTCCAAACAATACACGTGTACAGCAGAAGATTACAGTGGTCGTAGAAGAAAGTCGTCCGGCGACGTATCCAAGCGAACTATATGAGTACCCGTGGGCTCGATCTTAGGCAACCCGCATGTTGGTCAGGCTTTCTCAGGAGGGTCGGTACACCAGTCCGTCAACGATTCCCCAGTAATTCTCTCAAAGATTTTCTTCATCTCCTCAAACTCTCCTTCCAGCTCAATGGCTCGAAGAGCCATTGCGGCCGCGACTGCCGGCGCTTAGCAACACCCTTCGAGACCCAAGACACAAGGAAACGTACTATTCTTGGACACGCCGTTTACCAGTCCCCCAAAACTATGCTGTTCTTCGGCCCACGCCGATTTCAACACCATGTAGTCCTCAACCTTGAACTGATAAGTTTTGATTAGATTGTCCTTCTCGTCTGGGTTTGTGATGAAGCCTATCATTTCTTTGTGGTTGTCTTTGACTTTCCAGACGTGCCAATGGGTCTTCGTGTTTCTGATCCGGGCGTTCATGCTTTTTATATTGGAAAACGATGGTGTCGCAGTAAGGCAGCGTAGCGGTGGTCAACGTACAGAGAATGCGAAGAAAACCTCGCTGGAGAACCTACGTTCCTTTATACTACTTACGGAGATTGGGTAACACTCACGAACCAGAGCTCTGTGCTACCGCTTTGACGTCAATTCTCTGTGGTCCGCATCTCAGCTGTCAGTTCAGTCCATGGGGAAACGTGGGCAAGGTAACGTGGACGACTCTTACCGTGTCCTCGATGTAGTCTACGTATGAGCCACGTATTCAGATACCATATTGCTCATCGGGTGGGATGGACACGGTAGCCTATAGGGTTGGCGCTCGCAGCTGTGGCGCAGGGTATGAGATTTAGCAGACGTACACGCGTAATTACAGGAGCATCGTACACAGTCTTCACGCGATTGGTTTGCTCATCTACACGAGCTACCTCCTTTTATCTTGTGTGATGACTCGAACAACGGAACTGATGCCGAACCCTACAGTAGATGAGTAAAAATTATGGGAGACTGCTTATATTGTAGCTTAGGTGATTCAAGTGCAAATCCTGAGGCTTTACCTATACTCCCTTGAATCAAAAATATTATAAAGTTGGAATAGTCAAGATACGGTTTGCGTTACTTAGTGAGTTCTATAACTCCTCTTTAAGAGTATTCCCTTTCTAAAAGTATTCCCTCTTCAAAAATATTCCACTTTTTAAAATATTCCTTCTCTAAAATTATTCCATTTTTATAAGTATTCTCTTCCTTAAAGTATTCTTTCTTTTAGAATATTTTCTTTCTAAACTATTTTCTATTTAGAAGTATTTTCTATTTAAAAGTAATTATTCTTTAAAAGTATTTCCACTTTAAAAGTATTTACTCTTTAAAAGTATTTACTCTTTAAAAGTATTTAAAAGTATTTCCTCTTTTATTCCCCAGTAATCCTCTCAAAGATTTTCTTCATTTCCTCAAACTCTCCTTCTAGCTCAATGGTCGTACCCCACATTAATAAATCACTCGAAGGTGATAGTGTGTATCTCCCGTAATAATTCACTTGAAGGTGATAGGCTAACACATGCATATCTAAGGAAAGTGCGGTTTGGTACCACGCTAAAATTACCCAACAGCATCTTCTCGCCACTTATAACCATCTCTCTCCCCCTAACTCTAGTAAATCGCCACTGCCGAAAAGCTTCATCTCCGTCACCGTATCAGAAGCTCTACAGGTACACGATGACTTCCACGAGGATTATCTCCGAGGATTCGCTACAGATTCTCTTAGAAGCAGGCAACTCAATCGAAGTCAAAAACGGCTATCGTACCATTTCGGTATCCTCGATTTCCTCAACAATAAAGAGCGACGACACAATTGAAATCCCCGACCTTCTTAATTCCGTTGAAACATTGCAGTTCTGCGGTTTCGAGGCTGAAGCTGCAGCAAAGATATACCAGGGCTGGAAAGATTTTCAAGATACGAGATGGCCTAATTCACTTGGATATGAGGAAGAGATAATCGAGATGGCCAGGGACTATATTCTGGGACAGGCCGAAACATGCGATGCCTTCTCATCCTCAACCTTAGATGACTGGGACTCCGCCCTAGCAGCACAGGGCATCGCAGATCATATGAGAGCTCGAATTCTCGATCCACAATTCGAGCATATTCGACTTGGAGCCTGTGCATCCGAATGGGCTCTGGACACTATCATGCTTTCTTGGGAGTATCTTGATGGCCTGGATAAACGTGTGAAGAAATCTCAAGATGAAAAGAATCTGCGATCAGGCTCGCCAGACCCTTCAACGAAACCATCGCGGGCTTTGAAAGGACCATCTATTCGGTCTGGTTTACACGACGGGGCTGCCTCGCTTAAGCTGGCTGTAGACCAACCTCCACCACCCGAATTAGCAGGCCGGTCTTTTTTCTATAAAGGAGGAGGATATACTCGATTAAAGTCTATCTTTAATACTGACGGATCTCTCGATCTTACAGATATTGTATCTGTACCTCCATGCGATTTTCATCCGTCGAAATACGATCTATGCTTCACCAAGCAGGAGGATGTTGCTAGAAAATATGCCAGCTACGCACACCGCCGTGTCCCCCCACAAGAGCCAACTATTATGATAGTTGCAGTTCCATCAGACTTTTGTTCTTCTGCTACTCAAGTATTTGGTTCAGATTGGAAAAAACTTGTTTGGTACAGCCGTTCTAAAAGAGCTCTAATCGCCAATGGCGGTATATTACCAAAAGAGCTTCAGGTATACGACGAAGCAGAAGTTCTTATTGGAAATATCTGCTACCAATCGACACACCAAATTGAAAAAATGAAGGACTATGAAGAACTCAAGTATCTGACGACGGCATTGGGCAATAAAGCTTCTCAGGTTACATTAAGGGGATCCAGTATGTTTGAGCGCTTCAAGACTGAATGCCGTGGATTTGTCTGGTTAGAGACGCATCAGAAAAAGTATACATACTTCCCACCAGCGGCTTGAACGAAGAAGGGAAGTGACTGACTCGGCCCATGGTGTAAAGCATGATGTTAACACAAGCACATTCCATAGCTTAATATAGTTCACTAGCCTCTATGAACGGAATTTCGTATAAATTTCTGGTCGACTTCAAGGAGTCATGCTCTGGTAGTGGAGATGACGTGTTTCTAGAGATTCACACATACGCACGTTCGTATTTGTGTCTCACGTACTTCGACCTTTCCTAGGGCCTACAGTTCTACTCCATTAGTTTACCATCAGTCATTGTTCCTATGGTAGCTGCACCGCGACCCAGCATCCCAAGGCCAACGGTAGGACGGGGAAACTCCGTGTGACAAGCTCCTGGGGAGATGATTGAAGTAGGACAATTAGAGTCAGCATCACATGTGAAATGAAGGCCAGTCAGCAAGCACAGATAATTCTGTCTACTCATACCACTGCCTCCAATCACGATAATTGACTACTTAAGCGCCAGATCTTCACACTCATTTTTGAAATACACACACATATGTTTGTATTGAACAAGTACATACTCTCAACATTCTTCTCCCTATATCATACTTCGTAGAATTCAGTCTTTAAGGAAAGCCAACAGCGCCTACCCATAACGCTAGATAAGAGCAATGCCAGCTTTTGTTAGAAACATATGCTACTCCCGGCGCATATTCCAGGAGCGCTTGCTCGTTGAACTAAAACAAAATTCCATCCACCATACATTCTTGTTCTTATGCACAGCCATTTTAGTGGTCTGGGACCGAAGTCCTGGGTATCGTAAAATATGAACAGTCCGTCTTGTAGAAAAGAAAAATCTCGGCGAACGTATGCATGGTGGGAAACATGTGCCTACCTTGTAGGGTTACGGTTGTGCGGCGACCGAGAACGTCGGTCTCTTTGTAAGTCTAACAATCATCGCAAGAACTTAGGCGGTGCCTGGTGGTCCACCCATATTGAGCAGAATATCAAGCATGTCCATACCGCCAACGTCAGGGCCCATAGCTGTCTGATTAATATCTGCACCCCACTGATCAAGAAGTGGATCTAGTGGCAGCGCCAACCAATCTTGATCTTGGAATCCTGTGCCCGTACCACTAGTAGATCCCCAATTTTGAGATTGCCATCCGTTGGCATTATTGAATCCGTTCGCAGAGAAGCCAGGGGGTGGCATGATTGAAATTTGATTAGAATTCGGGTCATACGTTTCATTGGAGATGCCCGATAATGGGTCCTGCAAGATTGGGGTCGCACGGCCGGAAGCGGTTATTCCCCTAAGTGCTCCGGGTGAGTTTGGGCGTGAGGAACCAGTAAACATGCCAAATGGAAAAGTCGGGCCATTGCCAGCCGTCATCGGTGCAGGAGGGGGCATCATAGGCGTCTGAGCACGGCTGCGAGGTGGTGAACCTGTTCGCGAAATGCCCGCTGAGCCGTTTGCCGCGAGTCGGACAAAGCGCCCGCGAATGCGACCAGTCAGGGTCTCTACAAGGTCGGCAAACCGATTACCGACGTGAACATCGTCTACGATGGAGGTGCGTAGGGCGAAGACTGCGCGGTCGAGCAAGCCCAGAGTTATTGCTACATCATCCTCAGTTGCTCCAAGAGCGAATGTTTTGAGCAAGATGATGGCTACTGACACGATACGGAAAAAGGTGCGAACAGGTGCGTGCCGGAGGTAATCAGGATATAATCCCTCGACAACCACTTTGAGCACATTGCGGCTGGCGTCGACGACTTCCCGAATGTGGTGCCTGTCATTACCATACCACTTCACTAAAGTGCTGAATGGAATTGCACCGCCATCATCCTTGCGCGTAGAGGAAGCCCCAAGCCCGTTTGGCTGAGCATGTGATTGCTGTGGCGTGTTATGAGTGCACCGCTCAACGACGGCTTGCAAAGCTAAAGAATTTACGTAGACACGAGTGTACTCATATTCGATCGTAAGCACGTGGCGGAGTTGCGTAGGCACTTGAACCATGTCAGAGAGTATCATACAAGATCGGACGATCACGAACCTTGATTGTGGGCTTTATCGAAGCCGCGCTTCCAGTCAACCAATGGAGTCTGGAAGTTTTTAAGCAGCTCCTCGTATTTGCCGGACTTTAGTAGTTCACGGGTCCTACGACGGTTAGGGAAGAGTTTCAGGTTACCAGCTTCCATCACCTTGGCTATTCTATTCCAAAAGTCGAGGACCAGGTCCTGGACTGCGTGACGCTCTTGAGTAGCCACAGATTCTAATGGCAGCCGCTGGCCATCAGGTCTTATGCCATGGTGTGGTGGGGGAGCTTGGATGCGAGCAACACGCTCTTGGTAGAGTTCGAGCGGTGTACGCTGTCCTAACAAGTCGTCTTCGCGCTCGCTCTTTGGAATCATGGACGTGAGTCCGAGCCTTCCGCTGGTCTGCGTCACGTAGATGACGAGCAAATCTTTCAGATGGTTCTTGCGTCGGAAATAGGCTTTTACGGTCGCGTGGGAAAGATGTCGGTTGGCCTCCTCAAATTCTGCCTCACTCGTCTCATCAAAGACACCGATCTCATAGGCCAGAGACATGGCATTGCCGAGTAACATCCAGCACATTCGGTCGCTTCGCCAACACGGTTCCAACCAGCTGTCGATACGCTGGCCTCCAATCCCTTTGTAAAGGTCCGAACCGGGCCCGTTTAGTGAAGTGTCTCCGTCGCCGAAATCATCAGGCAGGACGAGTTCGTCGTCGTCGTCGCCTGGAGGAAAATGCAGTGCACGAGGATGCCACTCCGTTAGCAACATTAGGCTCTCTACGGTGCCCAACGTTCGAAGGCCCTTGCGCGAGAGAGGGTTCACATCCGAGCCGGGCTGTTGGCCTGCTCCACAGAAGCCGCCACCAAACTGCTCTTGTCCGTATATCATGCGATCGATCATCCCCTGGAGATATTTCCACAGCTTTTCGTGGATCAGATATGACCGCGATATCCGGCCAGGGCCCCGCGGATGGTCTTCGGTGCGAAACCGGGTTGATATGGTCAACAAAGTCATGACTAGCATTGGTTCCTCCTTCAGCAGCTTTGCATGCAATGCATGGTCGCGGTAGTCCGGTACGACGATTGGCGTCAGAGGCGAAAGGTAGGTGTAGAAGTAGTCAATGTATCTCACAGCCTCTTGGGCCGTCATCCAACCGGCGCGTACAAAGCGGAACTTGGTCCACGCTTTGACGGCCTCAGCAAAGCTAGCTGGGTTGGACGGTTCCGGTAGTGTCGAATAGCTCTGAAAGCCATTTGTCTCGGCTTGTAGTTCTATGGTTGGACGCGTGGGGAGGCGTGGGTGGGTTGTGGTTGCCTGGGGGCTGGCGAAGTTTGTCTGGGAACCTGGAGTGCTGCCGTGTCCCATGTTGGGGAGCTGTAGACTTGACGAACTGTCGGCACGGTGGTGCTCGATATCGCCGTTCCGGCCAGCAGCCTCGAAGAGCAAGTTCAGGGCATCGTGGCCGCTGTATATCTCGCCCGTCTGGAGGACGGCCGTGGCCGTGTCATTGAGCTTCTGGTCCTCGTCGTCGTTGGTATGTGGTTGCGAGGCCGTCGTCGGGCGGCGTAAGGGCTCGTAGCGGCCTAGAGAGCCGCCAGGGGTCAGTGGCTGCGAGACATATGCGGTGCTGTTGTTGGCACCATTGAGCTGGAGGGGCGGCGGACGGCTGGGCAGGTCGTCGCTGTCGGCCTTCAGCCGCCTCCTCCCATTGCGAATCTCGTAGTCGTCGATCTCGTCAGCATCGGCGCTGTCAGCCTTTCTCTTGCGACGGGTGGCTGAAAAGAAGCATTCCTTGCTCTCCCTTCGACAGCGGACGCAGGGAGGGTCGTGGGGATTGTCGACGGGGCCCAGGTCACAGCGCACCTTGCGGCGACGACAGGGGATGCATGCCTGATAGGTTCGCGTGTGCGAGGGTGGTTGCGAAGGTCGTGGATCCGGCGGCGAGGCGTTGGAAGCGCCGCCCGACACGGTGGACATGTTCTGGGATTGTGTGGGTGCTCGCGGCGGCTTGCGGCGGCTCTGTGTTGCACGGTTCGGTTCTGTCCAATGTCTGCGCAGTTGCAGGACCTAAGGTGGATGCGAAAACAGGCCGACCCGGGGATTGTCCGCAAAGGGGGGAAAGGAAAAATAAAAAAAGAGAGTAGCTGGACAATGGACGGTCGTAGTTGTGTGCCGCTTGCAACCGTGGGTTTGGTGCTATTCGATGTTGTTGGTCACGAGAACTGCGGGGGGCCAGGCATAAGCTCACGAGCTCTCCATGTCCAGTGCTCGGAGGCTGCCAGCGCGCGAAGGCTGCGCGTAGAGAAAACGTGCATGCGGCTCGAGGTGCGGCGGCCGTGGCTTGCTCGCGCTGATTTGCGTGCCTTGTGACTCTCTCGTATCAGCCTCCAGCGCCCTGTGATTGGAGGCAGAGATGCCTCGGCCACGCCTCCGAGCTTGCTTGTATTGTACAGTGAACGGGCGTTCGCAGGCCGGAGGGGAAGAAGCCGTGGGAGCATCGGCGTTGGCATGCGTCCAGTCGTCCAATGTCTCGGGCAGAAGCCAAACAGCACTGCCTCTCCTAACCCTTCCCGTGGTCAACCCCGCAACCCTGGGGATTCGTATCCGGGCGTAGCCCTGACCACCACGTCCCGCAGTCTGCACGGTAGACTTCCCCAGCCCGAGCTCACTCCACGTTCACTCCAGATCCAGGCCCAAGACTAGGTAGTGGGCTATACTACACAACAGGCCCAGCCATGTCAGCATCCCAATCGAGTCAAGACATCAACAACGCACGCTTCGACCAGGAAGCCGCGCAGTGGGACACCAACGAGAAGCATGTCCAGGGCGTCAACAAGGCGTTCGATGCAATAAAGCGACACGTGCCAGCCTTTGCCGATGGCACTTCGAGATGTGAGCCTCCATGGGATCCAGCTTACGCCGCCCGAGTATCTGCTTACCGCATGCAGATCTCGACGTCCTGGAAATCGGCTGTGGCACCGGTCTCCTATCCTTCCAGCTAGCCCCTCTCGTCCGCTCATTGGTGGGCGTCGACACATCCGACGGCATGATCGCTGCCTTCAATACAAAGGTCGCTGCTCTACCTAATAGCTCCAAGGCAAACCTTGCTGCTATCAATGTCCTTGTCCAGGAAGCAGACGACGTCCGCCTCCAAGGCGCATGTGCTGCCCTGGCCGCTCGCCGCGGTGAATCCAGCCACGGTACGCCATATCGATTCGACCTCATTGTGTCCCACCTTACGCTGCACCACATCCCCTCGCTCCCACACATAGTGTCCACCATGTGGAACTGCCTGCGCCCAGGTGGTATGCTCGCCTTGACTGATTATGAGGATTTTGGCTCTGAAGCAATCAAGTTTCACCCCAAGGCCAAAAGGGAAGGCGTGGAGTGGCACGGGATCAAGAAGTCTGTGATTGAGGAGACTATCAACGGCGCGGGCTTCAACCAAGTGAGGGTCGAACGACCCTTCGTGCTGACCAAGGAGGTGGACGCCGAGGATGGCAATCCAGCAAAGGAAATGGACTTCCCCTTCCTACTGTGCTTGGGTACGAGAGAGTGAGCTGGCAAGAAAGCTTCAAAGGTCTCTCATTATGTCGTTGACCGCTTTGGCGGCGAACCGTTTGCGCTCGGCTTCAGACATGCCGTCGCTTGTTTCTAGGATTTGTCAGATCACGAGTTCCTAGGTGAGCGGGGCTGCTATACCTTTGATGGCGACCATGCGCCGCATCAGACTCTCCAGCTCCTCTACTTGAGCCTCCTCATCGTCTTCTTCGTCATCATCGAGGCCGTGAACTGCGTTCTTCAATCCGAATAGCTCCATGCCCATTTCTCTTTCTTCCGCATCAAGACCCTCTCCAAGTTCATCATCGCCAAAGTCCAGGCCTTCCCCACCAGCTCCACCATCCCATTCCTGTGCTTTGAGAGCATCTTCTACCCTTTTGATACCCGTCTCTTCCCCAAACTCGTTTTTGCCTTTAGACTCGCTGTCCACAAACTCGAATCCGTATTCTATGCACATTTCGTCCCATTCCTCCGTGCTTCTCTCCAAGTAGGGCGTTGTGCTCTGCGGCATGCCGATGGCTAAGCAGATTTGATCACCTCCAAACCCACACGCCCTCTCAATCACATCCGCAATGGCTTGCAACGTCTCTCTTATGGTGTCCACATCCTTTTCCGTCACAGGTTTCTTGAAGCAGAAGATCCAGGCTCCCAACACTGCAACAACCTCTCTAGCTTCAGGCTTTGTAAATTCTGCACGCCATTCGGATACGCTGGGGATTTCGTCGATCCATATTGGGAGCTTAGCTGTGTAGTATTTTGTTTCAAGGTGCCATTCGTGGGAGAGCCCAGCAGTGGTGTCAGAAACCAACGCTGGTGCCGAGCCCGTCAGGTCTGCCAGCGTGCATTAGCAATGAGGGCAAGCGTTCTCATACGCAGACCTACCCTTAAGCAGCGTAAGTACACCTGCCTCTGGTGCACCGAGGATGAGAATGCGCCGTGGGTTCCGAATTTCCATGTGGTGCTGTAATTGGAGAAAGGGTGTTGCGGAGTTTCGGGGGTCTTGGCCTTTCATGAGGGCAACTGAGGTACAAGGCGGGGTCTTGGCTCTTGAACACCCCACAATGCACATTGCTTGTACCTTGTCAAAACAGTAGAGAATCAAAGCAGCAAAGTGTCTGAATTCACAATGGCACCGGCTATCACAGTACAGCTTCAAACTTCGACACGCGCACATCCTCCCATTTGCTTTGCGGTAGCCAAATTTTGCTGAATTTGAATTTCAGTCCAAATGCTTCTTAATTTGAGGGAGTTCTATCTGGAGCCTCGTACCTGTTCACACCGTGCTAAATCGATGCTGCATGATCTTCTTGTACTCCGAACTCCTGGCCCGCCCTCAATAACATGATGAGCTACCTTTGCTCGCCCGTAGGTCAGTGCAGGATCCGGTTTCGATTTTCTACTCGCACACCCCTACTATTCAGCGACCGCCCCTCGCTCCAGCTCTAGCCCTGTTCACAGTAGCGCGACCGCGCGCAAGACCAACACCTCGTCCACGGGTACCTCGAGATCGGAACATGGGCGCATTCCTAGAGCAATCAGTACATCGGTCAACCTGATCGCTATATTGGTCTCCTTGCATACCTCAACATATCGGGGACTATAAAATAGCGAACATGTGAGCCCCGAATATACACTTGTTCGAGATGCGACACGCGACCGTCGCGGGCGGTGACCGTAATATCCTTGAGTTGCACATTCATGTTGTCCTCAGCTGCAGGTTGTTAGCGGGGAGGCGTCCGCCAGAAGAAGGAAAAACAATGCCTTCTAGTAGCCTTCCGCGGTAGACTTCGCCGGACGTGATCTCAAGGGTGACAGTGTGACCCTATAGCAGTTAGCAATGGGCGCGACAGAAGCCTCAAGAGAACCCCACTGTTGCCTCGTTCAAAAGCTTGATTGGGATGCCGATCGTGCTTGTCATGCTGAATGAAAGAGAGACTTGGATTTCAACACGTGGTGAGTATCGGGTTCAGGATGGTGCGCGCGTTGCGTACTTGTTTGCGGGTTGTAGGTGAGTGATTTTGGATCTCATGTTGGAGACTTGGAGCTTGGACTAGAGAGTGATGCCAAGAGTTATGCTTAGTCAGCGATCACTGGCATCTCAACCCTCAGTGCAAACGTTCCTGTCGGACCAGACATTTTGGTTTCTACATAATTGCACAAATGAACGTGTCAGGAACACTCAATGTCTTTCGGCTGATCAGGGATCCTGCTCTCTGTCTTCCCCAGCACACAATATCGACATTTAATCATCTTCCAGTGCCCCTATCGCAAGCTTTTCAAAAGAAAGACAAGCAGAAGGAGATAAATATAAAGGCAGTTGTGCTTGACAAAGATAATTGCTTTGCCGTTCCCCATACAAATGAAGTGCACAGACCGTACCATGTTCGTGTCCCATCATCTCGAATACAGTGAAGGCAGAATGTTGTTAACTTCTCCTAGGACAAATTCCAAGAGCTACGACGCGCTTACCCTGGCTCAAAGCTTCTTATAGTATCCAATACTGCTGGGACAGATTCTGATAAGGACCAAGCCGAAGCAGCACTGCTCGAGAAGAATACTGGGGTAAAGGTTTTACGACACTCCACCAAGAAGCCTGGCTGCAAAGAAGAAGTCTTCTCTTACTTCCAGCAACATCCAGATTCTGGAGTGACATCTCCTGCTAATATAGCCATCGTGGGGGACCGCCTATTCACTGATGTTATGATGGCGAATCTCATGGGAAGCTATGGGTTTTGGATTCGCGACGGGGTCATTGAGCGAAAGAGTTTCGTAAGTTGAAGTTCTAATCATACTCAGATGTAGCGTTCTGATTTGTGTGCAGTTCGCTAGAGTGGAAGATCGACTGGCAATGTTTTTGCTAAAAAGAGGATATTCACCTCCAGAGCCCAAAAGCCTCTTCGAATAGTGTATTTTAACAACCTAGTCTGTATACAAATGTGTTCTTGTAGCAACATACCATGAGAGGAGACGAACTACATAGTTCCTTGTAGAGTGTTCTTCCAACCCCCCGCTTAATTAGGCAGTGTGTTTAGAAGTAGTGCTATATAATAAAATATTATTTGCCAGGGCACCTGCTTGATTGTGTTGGGATGAATCTAAGGCTAAGGAAGTAATATATTGTATACTCGCAGACTGTTCCTGGTGCACATGCAGCGATGCAGTCCATCAAATATCGACGGTGTACTGCAATGCTCAGTCCCGGCCCAGGAAAGGATTTATCGCAGCATCAAGGAACATCGCAGGGCTGAGGTGACGTAGTCAAGGCGAGATCAATGGTAGACGCCAAGCATGGGCAGCCGAGATGGTAGACGGCACTAGCGCGGTTTCCCACGGCAACGACGCTTGTTTACGGCCGCCCGCGAGCGATTGCTCACAGCCAGTTCCAGAAGGCTCAACGCCTAAAACCGAGGCCCACCCCGCTGGCTCTTCTCCGCAATTGCTCACCTAGCCGCATGCACCTCACCGTCTTCTTACCTCTTTCTGCACCTCTACGCGCCCACCCGTCCGTTCTTGTGTGATCTCGCCGCCATTTCCATCCGCATATCTTAATCACACGCTCTCTCCCACTGCTACGCCTCAGTGGGTCTCAGTATGGAGGCGCTGCTGTCGCTCGCCTTTGACAACATCGCGTCGAAGGATGCGCATAAAATCAGAAAGGGATTACGGCAGATCGAAGGCCTGCTTGCCCAGATCTGTCTGTCAAGCAGCAAATCGTCACCCTCCAAACCTGGTCACCGACGGAACCAATCTGCGATCAACCTCGGCGAACAAGAACAGTCTACGCCAAAGAAGCTGGGACAGTTGGCAGAAGATCCAGCCTTTCGAGAATTCTTCCGGCTGCAGGAAGGTTTTGAATGGAATGGTAAGGTTAGCAAAAAAATGATACAGAGAACAGCGACTTATTCAATTCTTAGTTGCGACACGGGTGGCAGACTGCCTCGAACGGTTGCTGGGTATGACAAGCAGTAAGGGTATTCCTCCCCTACCGACTGAAGCAAAACATAGCTCACAGCATGTGTCTAGACGGTCAAAATGACCTTTTGATTCTTTCCTCGCTCTCAAATCTTCAGGGCCTTCTCTTGCTGCACCCTCCTTCACGTATTATATTCGGTCGCGAGATATACATGAATCTGCTGCTCGATCTTCTAGATCCGTTCAACTGTCCGGCGATCCAATCTGCTGCGCTTCTTGTTCTTGTTACAGCACTACTAGCCACACCCCAGAACACCCGAACCTTTGAGCACATGGACGGTCTGCTCACAGTGACCAGCTTGTTCAAAGACGAAGAGACGACGCAATCGGTCAAGGTCAAGCTGTTAGAGTTCTTATACTTCTATCTCATGCCGGAAGCGCCGGTGCTCTACCCAAACACAGGGTTCCAGCGGAGTCCAAGCAAGCTCGTCGGTGCGTTTGAGAGGCGAAATAGCACGGCCAATGGAGACGATGGCGGAGGAACGACTAAGAAAAACATTCGCGCTCAAGAAGAGAAACAGCACATGTTGGCTAGGTATCTGAACAATGTGGATGCTCTCGTCCAGGACCTGCAGGAGAGTGCACCATTCACCAGCGTGGCATGTTGATGCTAAAAACATGCTAGTAATCGAAATGGCATACCATGACGGACACGGTTGGTGACATTTTCCTTTGTTTGTCCATTTGCCTGCTTATAATTCTGGCTCCTGTACATTTAGGGGCTATTCACCCCAGCTCTTCCGCGGTTATTGTCAGCGCGGCGTCTTGGGTATGTGGAAAATCGGGGTTAATGCGGTAGTATGGGGACATTATGACTGGCGCTGTTTCCTTTGTGGGGTTCAACTTGACCTATCCGCTTTCGAGCGATTTTAGTTTTGGGGGCATCAATGCATCGTGGACGCGGGTGGGCGTTGTGTATATAGCAGACAGGGACACGACTGCTCTCTCGTCAGGGGCAATTCTTGTAGAAGATGATTCCTCTTACTGCTAGGCTACCCATGGCACCGGGGCTGTTCTACAATAGGTTGAAAGCTAGCCGCCGTGGAAGTTTACGTCAGTCGAGGATGGCCGCCGGAACCAATGAACATCCGAGCCGGTGGCTGGCAACAGAGTGTACAACGAAACTAAATCCAGGTGCATGAGCGCTGGATGCCTCGACCGGTCTCAGCTAGAACAAAGAAGGTGAGGTGCAAGTGCTGGCACGGCGTGCAAGGCAGGCGTATATACTGGGAGCATGCGGATTGGGAAGTGTTCGCCCGTTAGCGGTGCAGCAGCCGCGATACCTGGATACGCGGGATGCGTCGACGGCTGATGGAGGTGCCAAGGCTTAGCATCGGCACCCACGGGAGCTAAACCGTATCCGGCTGTGGTTTTCCCACTGTCGCGTGCCTTCCAAGCTCATCCGCTCACTGGAGCTTTGTTGCTGCTGCTGCCTCGCCGCCGCCGCCGCCGCCAACACACAAAATGCGCAGCAACAAGGACCGCCGGATGCACTCCGGCTACACCCTCTAGCCCATTCACTTCCGTGTCGGCCGACGGACGTGGTGGTGGCCTCGCACGAGTGAACCTGTCCTTTGTCTGGTAGCGCCCGCGGCGGTGAGTTTTCCCACCATGAGGGTCGATGACGCACCGTCCGCTCTCCAAGCCAGGGCTGCCATTGTTTGTCAGACCAATCTCCACCAGGCTCGGCATGCACGGCTCGAGGCTTCGTCCGTTCAATTTACCGGCCAGCAAGCCACGCGCGCCCACTCGGCTTTGCCGTGCTTTCCGCTGACTTGATACATGTACCAAGCATGACCATCCACCTGCCACAGACAACGGACCCAGCAGTAGTCAGCTTCTCTACCTACTAATCACCTGTGTCCCCACCTCTCCCAGTCTCTCCTACTTCTTGAGCATCTCATCTCTCCCTCCGCAACTATACTTCACTGTCCCCGTGACCATCCCAGACGGGCCAGGCCCAAAGAACAACAAGTCTTGCAACATCGCCAAGCATACCTCAGCCACCTTTGTTGTCTACCCCACGGCAGTCGGTCTCCGGTGGGATCAAGAGTTGCTTGCCCCTGGGCCTTGCCAGCTTCTGCAGGGGGTTGTTTGTTGAGCTGCATTCCCATCATGGGCGCCGGAGCTTTTATAGAACCGCTCGTCGTCGTGACGCTGTTGTTCGGTGGTACCTGGGTGAACCGCAACACAAAGTACCGTATCTTTGATCGTCGGAGACATGATTCACACTCGCCGCGCTCGTCCTCGCCCGACTCGGTTGAATCTGGTCGCTCCAGTCCACGTTCCAGCGCATCCTTGCTCGATGGCCACCGCGCCGCTTCGCCCTCACTACTCGCCCCGCAGGAAGCACATTGGAGGAAACGAGAAATACGCCTGCTAGGATACAGGACAGAGGTTGTCTCACCTAACACGCGGCGCTTTGAAGACTACTTCTTGAGTCGTCTACTCAAGAAGTTTCCGTTCCTTGTTGAGGCATGGTATTGGGCCTTGATATACTGGGTAAGCTTGCATGCCCCAAATGCGAAGGACTTGTGTTGACTGATGAAAAGGTATACCAACTTGGACGCGCCTTCACTGCGGTTACACTCGTCGAAGGAACTGTCAATGTCGCCCGCCAACACGCTCTCCAGCTTATCCATATCGAACAACGTCTCCATCTTTTTCACGAACTGGATGTTCAGCATTGGTTTTTGCAGCATCCCTTTCTTATGCATTGGACGAATCGAATCTATTCTTTTATCCACATTCCAGGAACCATATTGTTCCTAGTCTGGCTATATTACTACACCACGACTCGCAACCGATTGGATCTCCCACTACCAAATAAGCCCAAGGGAGAAGCAGATGGTTCACCCGCCGGACCAGCGCTGTATGCCGCGCGCCGTAGAACAATGGCTGTCTGCAATTTGTTAGCCTTTATCGTCTTCACTCTGTGGCCCTGCATGCCTCCGCGTCTTCTGTCCGACCCAAACGTTCCGGGTTCTGTTGGGAAAGAAGCTCGCAGCTTCGGCTTTGTCGACACCGTTCACGGAGCCGAAGGAGAAAGCAGTGTCTGGACACAAAATAAATTCTGCAACCAATATGCTGCTATGCCCTCTCTCCACTTTGGATACTCCTTACTCATCGGTCTAACCATTTGTTCCATCCCGCTCGCCTCGCATCACAGCCGATCTCGGTCGTTCGCCGTTCCACTCCTCCGTCTCCGCGTCCGTCTTCCATCCCCGCGCCGTTTTGCCTGCCTTGCCATCGGTATCGCTTACCCGACCATCATACTCATCGCTATCATCGCGACCGCAAACCACTTCGTCCTGGATGCTGTGGCAGGTGCTTGTGTCTGCGGTATGGCATGGACGGGCAACCGGATATTATTAAACCTGCTTCCAGTGGAAGATTACTTCCTGTGGTGTGTGAAAATTCACAAGCCGGAGAGAATGACGATGTTATTGGATGGCGAGGATGATGATGACAGGGTTGGCAACTATATCGCAAGAGGAAAAGGTGTTATGTTCCACTGAGAAGAGTTGCTAGTTACGGCTAATAATTTAGACGAGCGAAGGATCCGGACTGACAAGTCGAATCCAATAACTCAACGACACTCGTGAGAGACATGCGAAGCAACGTTAACTTGACTCAAGGTATAGGACGAAATGGAAGCTGGAGGCACAATGAAGTTCGGTTGGTGGAGATGGCGGTTGGAGAGCATGCGCGCCTAATGTCCCTTTCCTATCGTCGCGGTGACAGATACCCCCTTTGAATGTAATGTTTTTGATTGCATTTTCGGTTTCCGCTCGCTGTATAGTTGCCATCTTTTCTATTGGGTATTGAGTGGCTTTCGACTGCATGGGATAGGCGAGTATAATGGCTACTTTAACATTCAATACACCTGTAACATGCATTTTTACTCAACGTGGTCATCTAATGAGGAAACTAATGCGATCCTCTCACGTCTTCCACACTCAGCCATCCTTCCTTCCATGTGCTGATATGGCGGTTACGAAAAAAAGCCCATCAGTGCTTCCGAGACCAATCTTTCCTCCGTGATATGCTTGCGATACAAAAGATTGTTAACTAGCTAGCTGGTAAACTAACAAACCTACTCTTGTCTTCCTGGAGTGGCTTACATACGTTGAGAACTACCCAGCTTTTCTTTATATATTAATTAATGGTGAAATTGTAAACTAGAAATAGTAGTAACCGAGGGATTATAGCATGCCAGGTCTCCCTCGTCTTCCTCCACCCCCACCAATTATTCACTCTAATATTACGTACAGTAATGACCCCTCTACATGATGTGATGAGGCCGGATCTCAGAGGCAACCAGGCTATGTGAGATATACCATAACCATCGCCAACCCCCTGTTTCCATCACGAAACTACCAAAACAGCGTAGTAAACTTAGTATACACTCTGACGGGCCTGTAACTTGGGCTCATACTATGCACATGATCTCTACCTGATGTCTTGGAACTTACACGGTGAGGCTGAGGAGCGTCGCCGATATCAATAGTTTACTACAAGACAAGCACGCCATGAAAATACCCAGATTTTTATATTTTACATTTAACTATAGCATAGACTCTCTATCTTTTTTAGTTCAAATACAATTCATACAAATCGGGGGCATGATGGATTAATCGTCATTGTGTTGAAGATGGCTCCTGGCTCATCGTATATCCAGACGCCTGGGGCATCTCACGTCCTTGCTGGTCTTGCGCATCATCAGGTACCAATCCACTCTGCCACCACATTTGGTTAAAATTTATGTTGAGGGGTACCCCTTAACGAAAGGGTTAGCAAATATGTACAGGTTGAGTGCTGGAGAAGTAAAAAACGAGAACATGTCTTGTTGCGATAGGTTGACAATCGGTTTCTCTAATTGCAGGCTTGTAAGAGATTGTAGACCTGCGCTCCTGGTGTCGAGGTTCATGCTACTAGCTTGGTCATAAAATCTAGGTAGGTCTCCCAACTACTCGTTCGATGATGTGACGTGAGTATGGCCAATAGTGGAGCTTGAAACTTGAATAGGAAAGCTCGCCACCATATTGGCCGGGAAATTTTAAGCACAGTTAACTGGCACGTTGTAATCGGCTAGAAGTTTGTTTGAAACGGCTTAGAATTGCTCTTATTGAAGAATATTTTTCACTACTTTATATACTCGCTAGAAGATAGAGTTATCCTTGGATATCTTTGGCAGCCAGTGAATAAGTTATTTAACACTATCCCCCATTTTGTCTTTACTAGCATGCTCTTCCTTATACGAAAGTTTTAAAAGCAATACAGCAATTACTTATATAACTACGAGTATTCTAAATCGTTCTTTATATCTTACATATCAGAATACGTTACTAACTATAGTGAATAATACACTACCATGAACCGTTAATATATAAATCTTGTTTATCCTTTAATTCTAAGTTATATAGGAGTAATCGAGCGAGTCCTACAGCCGCTTCTATACATCCTTATATAGTCTTTTACTTAAAGGTAGCGGCTTCTCTATTCTACTTCTAGAAGTTGCTTTTAGTCCTACGAAGAGACGGGCTCGTTATTAATATCTCCGTACTTAAATAATAATACTATAATAGTAACATCTCTTAGATCTCATCTAGAGGAGGAAATGGCGATATTATAATATTGTCCTCCTTCTATAAAGAGCTTTACTTCTATTCGCTAAGCTTTATAAGTAGCTCTAAAATCGACTCTACTCTTGGATAGAACTCTGCCCTTAGATAGAACTCTGCCCTTAGATAGAACTCTGCCCTTAGATAGAACTCTACCCTTAGATAGAACTCTGCCCTTAGATAGAACTCTACCCTTAGATAGAACTCTACCCTTGGATAGAATTTAGGCTCCTAGAGATATCAGTTAATGGAAAAATCCTAGGACACCTGGGTACTTATACGAAGGCTTACAATGATGGAGCGGATATCTCGTAAGGTCTTAAGGACCTCGTTATCGTAGTCCTAGTCGCGGGATAGCCCTATCTAGCTGGTATACTAGCTAGTAGAAGCTCTAGACTTGATAGGAGGGATTAAAGATTCTTAACTGTCCTAGACCATATCCTTTTAGACACCCTTCCCCTTTCCTTTCTTCTACTTCTTAGGGTTCTTCCTAGTATAAAAGGTCTTAGAAATTGCCTTGCAAGCTCCTAGAGGGAATAAGGTACAGTCGGGGAGAGGCTAGCTATTATATACTACTTTATACCGGAGAACCTCTTAAAAATACTTGGAGACTAGCGTAGACTACTCGGAATCTTACTCGTCTAAATGATAGTAGACTATATATTTTCCTTTGTACCTAGTGTAGATCTTTAGGGTATCCGGCTTGTAAGCGAAGTACCTTCCTCTCCTAAAACTGAAGTTTGTTGTCTAAAAGCTGTTAAAGAACAACCACACTATAGCCGACACGAGGGACGAAGGACTCTTAGATAGAACTCTAGGCACGGTTTGCCATGCGTGGGGCGTACAGTAACGATAGCACCTGCTAAACGATCACGTCGATGTTTATATGCGCTTCGATGTATGTGCGCGGGACTGAAATGCGGCGCCCTTTTCTGAACGGTTAAAATCAATGTTGGTGCATGCACTCCCGTCTCTCCTGTCCCTCTTTTGCACAACTGGAACATCAGTAAGAAGAACAGAGCTCGGGTGTTCCTAAACATGCTTGATGGAAGTGCCACAGTACAGCCTTCGTGTTCCAGAACACACGGTCGCCCAGCAATGGCATTAAGAAGACATTTAACCGAATGCGGGCTCTACCAAGTCCGTATTGGGGTGGCTTTTTTAGTGGCAGGCATGTTGCTATCTTCATTGCGTGGATGAAGTCTAAGGGAAATGGAAAGTCAGATTGCGATTCCTATTGCGATCTAAACTCTACTAACATGCCCAAGGATCAAGTAATAAAATGACAACAGTACAGACTATAATTGATCAGTATCAGGCTCTGTAACTTTGAATCGCCTTCGAGATCGTCAAGACTCAAAAAACTTACCGAAGGGATCGAGCAGATGGACAGCCCTTGTCATGTAAATCAGATGATCACGCTCTTCCCCTCTCCAGTCGGCCTTTAATAGATGCGACTACCGTGCACCAATAGCAAAAATGAGGTTAAGTATTGCCGGCTGGATTTCCGATACCTGGAACGAGCGTCCTTTCCTGACTGCTTCGAAACACTTTCGGAACTGTTCGTTGAATTGCAATAGAAGGATCGGAAAACAACCTTGTACTCTTTGCATGTAGCACTACAGTAGTTTTCTGCAGTTTCTACCTCAAGTATTTCATCGGGATCACCTATCACTTCTGGCTCTAAAGTATCGTCGTCAAGGTGAAACGTAGAGTCTGTAACCGGTGGCAATGATACAGCTCTCGAGGGTCGTTCTTGATCGTGCGGAAGCGATGTCTTGCCTAATCGCGATCGTCCAGGTTCATCAAGGGCAAGGCTCCTCAGCCACTGCACCTCGAAGACTTGGCCGACACATCCAGTTCCATGGGATTTACGGCTGTGGAGTAAATCCCCCCTTAACATTTCAATATCTTCGCTCGAATAACTGGAAACCTGTGTGGTTGGTGTGTCATTATCTATAGGCTCTCCAGATAACGATAGTGTTCTTCATTTACTAGTGATAGGCGTATCAAAAGGAAAGTCAACTTCGAGACCTTCAACGTAGATACAAGGACGGCATGCAAAGAAGTGCACTCACAGCTCTGGTAACACGCGGGTCCCGCTGTATTTCATCCTTTTTTTCAGCTGGTATCAAGTCATTCCGCTTTGGCCTTGGTATAGCGATTTTAGGGGCCGTATCTGACCCTATAGAATGCTGATGTTGCATGAATTCCAAGTAGCTTTGCAAAATCGTCCATGATCAATAGAACGAATTGTTGCGCGTGTGACCAGTGAGCTCGTCAAAATCATCAACGCCTGGATTATGACCGTTTTGTTGAATGTTATGCAAATCCAGGAATCTTGGGTTGTGAATGCAGACAAGAATGCGGTGGTAGGATGTTGTCAGGCCTGTCGAAGGGGCGGGCTCACTATGTCGCTGTAGCCTTTCGATGATAGGTAGTTTAGGGCATGTGTTGCAGAAGCGAACGAGGACCGATCAGACTATTACAGGTCGATGGTAAGTTCCCTGGAGTGCATGAAGCATGAAAAACTCACCAGCGACGAGTGACCTGATTCGATCTTGGCATGCGAAACAGATCAAGCCATTCTTCAGGCATTGATCAGTATCTGCCATCTGGCTGAGTGCGGCAACGAATTCCGAGTCTGGCACGCCTGCCTGGTATTAAATTTGATCCTGCTTGGGTAACCCGGGCTGGAAGCCATACTAATTCAAATTCGAACAAATCGATGGGAAATCGCATTGGTTCGTTGGCATGAGCGCTGGATCTTCGGCTTACCAATGCTTTGAGTACTGATACCAACACAGCGAGATAAACTATACGACAGGCGTTAGATATACATGTACCTTCCTCTAAAGTTTAAGATGTCCACATCTTTCACCATGCATTCTTTGAATTCGTTTCCTTCACCATGACTTCGATGTATTCTCGGCTCATTTAAACACGTTCATATTAGCTCCTGAGACTACTTCGCTTCGTTGTCTGCTTTTTTCCAAACTATGCAGTCCGTATTTTTCAGCGAATCTTCAGCAAATCCTTCTTTGAGCGACTTCTGCCTTTTATTCTTATCGTGTCTTTGGAGACATTCTAGCCCGAGCCACAATTCATGCCGCTGGCGAATTCATCGACATGCCTAGGTCGATGAAATTGGATTAGTAGAAGATAAGCGGAGGATTAGCGACATAGAGGAGTTTCAACGAGATACCAATAATGAGTATCTTTGGCTTGACTTGGATGCTTCTGACCTATGCTGTGAGCAGAATGGGAGACAGTACTAGGGTCGTGTTGATGAGCACTGGGTTAGAGACCACTGGAATCGTCTGTCATGACCTCATTGTTACACCAGAAACGACTTTAGATTGTTTCACTCGGTGTCGTAACCTAAGGCTGACGTCAAAGATCCCCTGCCTCGTGTTCGTTACTGCGATACGGCATATGGTTCCGAGATGGGGAACCTTGCGTGGGATGGAAAGGAGAACGGTTGATCATAGCTGAGCCCGGATATGCGCGATGAAGCCCACGCTTTCAGCACCATTCGTGAAGACTCTTGCTCCATCGGCTTCTGCCGACAAACTTTCACCCCCTTGGCCCTTTCGATCCGCCACATCTATTGTATCGCGATTTCGCACACGCAGATCCTGCGTGTTCACGTGCCAACAAAGCGCCGTGGCCGACAACTGCCCCGTTGGGCGCACTGCCGAGCATCGCAGGTTGCCACCAGCCTGCAGCTTGGTGCATCTATCTACCACGGGATCTGCGCATTAACAGACAACTATTGACGTGGCTCTCCCCGTT
>Ga0247757_10000607_pt1 | contig 28987 bp, 22 predicted proteins | sample UWRJL126311R4_FD_180929 | JGI IMG/M metagenome (GOLD analysis project Ga0247757, IMG submission 180929) | Plant litter microbial communities from Arlington Agricultural Research Station in Wisconsin, United States - UWRJ-L126-311R-4 | ecosystem: Environmental > Terrestrial > Plant litter >...
GGCGTCGCCGCGCTGTTCCGCCGCCGTGTCACGGCGCTCCTGCAGCGCCTGCAGCAGCAGGCGGAGGGCGCCGAGGCCCAGCCCGGGCAGCCGGCGGCCGAACTCATCCGCGACCGCCAGGCGGTCGGGCGGGGTGACGGGCGCCGGTGTCAGGGCGGTCATGGGATTTCAGGATTCGGTGCTCGGGCTGTCGTCGATGGCGAGCAGCAGCACGAGGCCGGCGAGGATGGCGGTGGCGGTGAGCATGGCGGGAGGATCCGGGGGGTGGTTTAGTAGATGCCGCCGCCGACGCGGAGCTGCTCGCCCGTGACCCAACCCGAGTCATCGGAGGCGAGGAAGACCGCGGCCTTGGCAATGTCCTGCGGCTGGCCGGCGCGACCGAGGGGCGTGTTCTTGACCGCGTTATGCTCGAAGTCCGAGCCGGCGATGCCTGCGGTATGCGTGCCTTCGGTGATCGTCAGGCCGGGATTGAGCGCGTTGACGCGAATGCCTTTCGGCCCGAGTTCCTTTGCGAGCACGCCGCTGATGGCATCGACGGCGCCCTTGGTGGCGGTGTAGACGGCGCTCTGGGGCGGCGTGATGGTGCTGACCACCGAGCCGACGTTGATGACGCTGCCGCCCGTCGCCGGGAAGTGCTTCACCGCTTCCTGCGTGGTGAGCAGGAGACCGAGGACGTTGATGTTGAACTGGCGGTGGTAGTGCTCGGGCGTGATCGCCTCGAGCGGCAGGAACTCATAGACGCCCGCGTTGTTCACGAGGATGTCGAGCTTGCCGCCGAAGGCGGACTTGGCCTCGGTGACGAAGCGCGTGATGTCGGCGGGCTTGGCAACGTCGCCCTGGACCGCGACGGCCTTGCCGCCGGCCGCCTTGATGTCGGCGACGACCTGGTCGGCGCCGGCCTTGCTGGAGGAATAGTTGACGACGACTGACGCACCCGCGGCGGCGAGGTGCTTGGCGATGGAGGCGCCGATGCCCTTGGAGGCACCGGTGACGAGAGCGACTTTATTGGCGAGCTTGGAAGTGTGAGTGGAGGACATGGGAGGAGTTAGTTGATGGTTATTGGCTATTTGTTATTGGGAGACTCAGGCGGATTGGTGGGACGGCTCGGGCAGCGCGGCCGGCGCGGGTTTGCGCACACCGAGTTTCTCGAGGACCGAGTAGAAGACCGGCGTCAGGTAGAGGCCGAAGAAGGTCACGCCGATCATGCCGGCGAAGACGGCGACGCCCATTGCGCGCCGCATTTCGGCGCCGGCGCCCGTCGAGGTGACGAGCGGGAAGACGCCGGCGATGAACGCGATCGACGTCATCAGGATCGGGCGCAGGCGGAGCCGGGCGGCGTCGAGCGCGGCCTCGGTGATGCTGGCGCCCTCTTCACGGCGCTTGACCGCGAATTCGACGATCAGGATCGCGTTCTTGGCCGCGAGGCCGATGAGCACGATAAGGCCGATCTGCGTGAAGACGTTGTTCTCGCCCGCCGTGGCCCAGAGGCCGACGAGCGCGGAGAACAGCGCCATCGGGACGACGAGGATGACCGCGAACGGCAGGCGGAAGCTCTCGTACTGCGCCGCGAGCACGAGGAACACGAGGAGGATGCTCAGCGGGTAAACCCAGAGGCCGGCGTTGCCCGCGATAATCTTCTGGAAGGTGAGTTCGGTCCACTCGAGCGCGATGCCGTTCGGCAGGTGTTTCCGGGCGAGCTCTTGCATGAGCGCCTCGGCCTGGCCCGAACTGAAGCCCGGCGCGGGCGCGCCCGTGATTTCGATTGCGGGATAGCCGTTGTAGCGCATGACGCGCTCCGGGCCGTAACTCTCGTGGACGCTGGCTAGCGCCGCCAGCGGCACGAGCTGGCCCTTGGCGTTGCGGGTCTTGAGGCGCAGGATGTCGTCCGGCTGGTCGCGGAACTCGGCGTCGGCCTGGACCACGACCTGATAGGTACGGCCGAAGCGGTTGAAATCGTTCACATAGAGCGAACCGAGGTTGATCTGCATCGTCTCGAAGACGTTTTGCAGCGGCACGCCCTGGGCCTTGGCCTTCACGCGGTCCACGTCCGCCTCGAGCTGCGGCGTGTTGATCGTGAAGCTGGAGAACAGGCCCGTCAGGCCGGGCGTCTGGCTGGCCTCGGCGATCAGCTTCTGCGTGCTGGTATAGAGCGCATCGAGCCCGAGGTCGGCGCGGTCCTCGACATAGAGCTTGAAGCCGCCGGTCTGGCCGAGGCCCATCACGGGCGGCGGCGGGAAGATCGCGACGAAGGCGTCCTGGATGCCCGCATACTCGCGCTGCAACTCGCCGGCGATGGCGCCGCCGGAGAGCGCGGGACCCTTGCGCTGGTCGAACGGCTTCAGCGCCACGAACACGATGCCGCTGTTCGGCGAGTTGGTGAACCCGTTGATCGAAAGGCCGGGGAACGCGATGGCGTCGGACACGCCCGGGTGCTTCAGCGCGATCTCGCTCATCTTGCGGATCACGGCGTCGGTGCGGTCGAGGGAGGCCGCGGCCGGCAGCTGGGTGAACGCGATGAGGTACTGCTTGTCCTGCGACGGCACGAAGCCCGTCGGGATCTTCTGGAAGGAGAAGCCCGTGAAGGCCAGCAGGCCCACGTAGATGATGACCGCGACCAACGAAAAGCGCAGCAGGCGCGAGACACCGTTGGAATACTTGTGCGCCGCCCAGTCGAAGAACCGGTTGAACGGGCGGAAGAACCAGCCGAGCGCGCCGTCGAGGATGCGCGTCAGGCGATCCTTCGGGGCGGCGTGGTCGCGCAGCAGCAGCGCGCTGAGCGCCGGTGAGAGTGTCAGCGAGTTGAACGCCGAGATGATCGTCGAGATCGCGATGGTGATCGCGAACTGCTTGTAGAACTGGCCGGTCAGGCCGGTGATGAAGGCCGTCGGGACGAACACGGCCGAAAGCACGAGGGCGGTCGCGATGATCGGGCCGGTCACTTCGCGCATCGCCTGCTTCGTCGCCTCGAGGGGTGGCTTGCCGAGGCTGATGTTGCGCTCGACGTTCTCGACGACGACGATCGCGTCGTCGACCACGATGCCGATGGCCAGCACCAGGCCGAAGAGTGACAGCGCGTTGATCGAAAAGCCCAGCGCCTGCATCACCGCGAAGGTGCCCACGAGCGAGACCGGCACGGCGACCAGCGGGATGATCGAGGCGCGCCAGGTCTGCAGGAACAGGATGACCACGATCACGACGAGGACGATCGCCTCGAGCAGCGTGTGGACGACCGCCTTGATCGAGTCGCGCACGAAGATCGTCGGGTCGTAGACGATGCTGTAGTCGAGCCCGTCGGGGAAATTCTTCTTCAGCTCGATCATCGTGGCGCGGACGGCGTCCGAGGTCGCGATGGCGTTGGAGCCGGGGAGCTGCGCGATGGGCAGCGCGACGGCGGCCTTGTTGTTGAGCAGGGAGCGCAGCGCGTATTGCGAGGCACCGAGCTCGAGGCGGGCGACGTCGCGGAGCTGCACGCGCTCGCCATGCTCGCCGGTCTTTACGACGATGGCGCCGAACTCCTCCTCGCTCGTGAGGCGGCCTTTCGTGTTGATCAACAGCTCCGTGGCCGTCGGCGAGGACACCGGCTGCTGGCCGACGCCGCCGGCGGCGACCTGGACATTCTGCTCGCGGATGGCAGCGACGATGTCCGAGGCGGTCAGGCCCTTGGCCGCCACCTTGTTCGGGTCGAGCCAGACGCGCATCGCGTAATCGCCCGAGCCAAAGACGCGCACGTCGCCGACGCCGGTCAGGCGGCTCAGGACGTCGCGCACCTGGAGCGTGGCGTAATTGCGGACGTAGATGTCGTCGTAGCGGCCGTCCGGCGAATAGAGGTGGACGACCATCAGGAGGTCGGGCGACGCCTTCTGCGTGACGACGCCGAGACGGCGCACCTCCTCCGGCAGCTTGGGGAGGACCTGGGCGACGCGGTTCTGCACCTGCACCTGGGCGTTGTCCAGGTCGGTGCCGAGCTTGAACGTGATGGTGAGCGTCATCACGCCGTCGCTCGTCGCCTGCGAGAACATGTAGAGCGAGTGCTCCACGCCGTTGATCGCCTGCTCGAGCGGCGCGGCGACCGTCTCGGAGATGGTCTTGGGATTGGCGCCCGGGTAGACCGCGCGGACGACGACGGTGGGCGGGACAACCTCCGGGTATTCGCTCACCGGGAGACGGAAGAGCGCGATCGCGCCGACGAGGAAGATCACGATCGAAAGCACGCCGGCGAAGATCGGCCGCTTGATGAAGAATTCGGAGAGGTTCATGGCAGGTGCGGATTTTTGGGCAAAGCGGTGGCTAGGGAGGCCGCCGCGAGGCGGTCCAAACGGGAAGGTGCGTGGTTTTGGTGTGGCTTAGCGGGCGGCGACGGTGGCCGCGGTGGTGGTCGGGACGGAGGCGACCTCGAGTTCCGGCGCGACGGTCATCCCGGGGCGCACGTGTTGGAGGCCGTTGACGATGATCTGGTCGCCGGCGTGCAGGCCGTCGCGGACGGCGCGCTTGCCGTTGACGTAGGCGCCGAGCTTCACGGTGCGGTAGGCGACGGTGTTGTCCTTGGCGACGGCGAGGACGAACTTCTGGCTCTGGTCGGTGCCGATGGCGCGCTCACTGACGAGGAGCGTGCGGGTCGGCGCACTCACCGGCACGCGGACGCGGGCGAAGAGGCCCGGGACGAGTGCGTTGTCGTCGTTTGGAAACACCATGCGGAGCACGAGCGAGCCGGTCTCGGGATTGACGCGGTTGTCGGTCGATTCGATGTAGCCGCGGCGCGGGTAGTCGCTCTCGTCGGCGAGCTGCAGGTCGACGGGGATGTGGCCGTTCAAGGTCGCCAGGCGCTGGTCGCGCAGGAGGCGGTTGAACTTCAGCAGCGTGGACTCGTCGAGGTCGGCGTAGACGTAGGATTCGCCGACCGAGACGATGGTCGTCAGCAGCGTCGCGCCGCCGGGAGCGCCGGAGACGAGGTTGCCGGCGGTGACGAAGGCGCGGCTCACCCGGCCGTCGATCGGGGCACGGACCTCCGTGTGCTCGAGGTCGAGGCGGGCGGTGGCGAGGTCGGCGCGCGCCTCGGCGGCGCGGGCGCGGCGGGCCTCGGCTTCCTCGTTGGAGATGGCGGCGGCGGCAAGGAGATCCTCGGCGCGCTTGGCTTCGCGCCCGGCGACTTCGGCGCGGGCCGAGGCGAGGTCGAACTGCGCCTGGTACCAGCGCGGGTCGATCGTGAAGAGGACGTCGCCCTTCTTCACCAGCTGGCCCGCGGCGAAGTGAACGGCCTCGAGATGGCCGGAAACGCGAGCGCGGAGCTCGACGGTTTCCTTGGCGTCGATGCGGCCGGTGATTTCCTCGTACTCGGTGACGAGCTTCTCTTCGACAGGGGCGACGGTGACCTTGGTGGCCGGGGCCGCGACGGGAGCCGCAGCGGGCTTTTCGGCGGAGGCGGTGGCGGGACGAAACAGGAGCAGGCCGGCGCCTGCGATCACGACGGCACCGAGGCCGGCAAGGGCGAAGCGACGGCGGGTGCGCGTGGAGCGGGTGGTGTTTTCAGGATTCATACGGAACGAACGGTTGAAAGGGTTGGCGGTGGACAGGGTGTGGCGGAAAGAAACGCGGCGGCTCAGTAGTGGTGGCGCGTGAGCGGCGGATTCAGGCGATCGAGGAACGTCGCGTCCCAGAAGTCGTCGACCGTCAGCGCGGCATTCAGCGAGGAAACGGTGCGGCCGATCGAAGGACGGGCCAGGCGGCGGGAAAAACCGGAGAGAGAGAAACGCGAGCCTGAGGTCAGACGATGCGAGGGTTTGCTGGAATAATTACTTTTCATGAGCGGAATAGTTGACTGGTTAGCTAGTAATTTGGGTAAAAAAAGACCGCGCAAGGCGGTGTATTCGTGTGATTTACAAGAACGAGAGTTACGTAAGTGTTCGAAAAATTAGGCCTTGGCGGCGGTGGTTTGTTTCGCCCCGAGAATGCGGAGGGCGAGGCTAGGAAGAGTCTTGAGCACGGCCGGGTCATTGAGGATCCGGGCCTGGGTCAGCGTGCCTTCGATGAGGCCGTTGAGCGCGGTGGCCTTTTCGATCGGATCGCCGGGCTCGATCGAGCCTTCGGCCAGCGCGTCGCGGATGGCGGACTCGTAGTACTTGCGCTTCCGCATGAACATTTCGCGCATCTTGTTGCCGACGGCGCTTTCCTCGCTGCAAGTGCAGGTCTCGGAGCCGACGGATGCCACGGGGCAGCCCAGCACTTTGCCGTACTTCGCGTGGATTTCCCTCTGCTTTTCGGCCATGTGCTCCAGGTAGGAGCTAATGCGGGCGAGCGGCTCGACCGACGGCGAAAACAAACTGTCCATCTTGGGCTTGCTGTCCTCGTTCCACATCCGCTCCAGCGCAGCGATGGCGAGTTCGGACTTCGAGTTGAAGAAGTAGTAGAAACTGCCCTTCTTCACGTCCGCCCGCTTGCAGATGTCATCGATCGTGACGCCGCCGTAGCTCTCTTCCCAGATCAGGTCGAGGGCGGCGTCCATCAATCTTTCGTTGGCATCTGAGGTGCGTCCCATGGGCTGAATTGATAGTTGACCGTTTAGTCAAGTCAAGCGGGTTTTCCTCAGATTCTGGCATTTCAAAGCGCCGAAGCGGCTCAACATATTCCGCTTCCATTTATCCATAAGCATCTTCCATCCGTTCGCAGTCAGACCATTTTTCTTTTCCCAAAGCCATCGCTGCTCGGCTCGCTCAGCTCCGAGGATTGCGAAGCGTCCGAATTTCCCGAGCTTTCTTCAACACCACTACCCTGCCCTTCTCGGCTGCCCTGCCTCTTCCGTCCTCTGCCCCCTGATATCAATCCATGCTGCACCACGGCGCTTGCTACTACCCCGAACTCTGGCCGGAGGCCGACATCGAGCGTGACATCGCCGGCATCAAGGCCGCGGGCCTGACGGTTGTGCGCATGGGCGACTTCGCGTGGTCGCACCTCGAGCCCGAGGAAGGGAAGATCTCGCTCGCGCTGTTCACGACGGTCATGGACCGCCTCCACGCCGAGGGCATCCGCGTGGTGTTCTGCACGCCCACGGCCTCGGCCCCCGTGTGGTTGACGCACGGCCACCCCGAGCGCTGCTTCGTGGACGCCGAGGGCCGCGTCATGAGCCATGGCGCGCGCCAGCACATTTCCTACGAGCATCCCGACGTCCGCGCCGCCTGCTTCCGCATCGTCGACGCCATCGGCCGCGCGCTCGGCTCGCACCCGGCGCTGCTCGCGTGGCAGATCGACAACGAGTTCAAGTGCCACGTCGGCGAGGATTTCAGCCCGGCGGCCATCGCGCATTGGCACCGCTGGCTGGAGAAACGCTTCGGCAGCATCGACCGCCTCAACGCGGCGTGGGGCACCGATATCTGGGCCACGCGCTACCAGCGCTTCGACCAGGTACCCGCGCCGGTGCGCACGCCTTTCCTCCACAGTGCGTCGCTGAGCACGGCCTACCGGATGTTCTGCCGCGAGAGCATCGCGGACTTCATGGACGAACAGTCGGCCATCCTGCGGAAATACTCGAAGGCCCCGATCACGCACAACTTCGCGCCGCTTTTCTCTGTCAACCTCGAGCGCATGACGCGCGATCTCGATTTCGTTTCCTTCGACGACTACCCGTCGGCGGCCGGCTGGGATGCGATCGTCTTCGACAACGATCTCTTCCGCGCCGCCAAGCCCGGTCGCGCCCACTGGTTCATGGAAACCAGCGTCGCCCACAATGGCTGGCTCGGAAACCACGAGACCGTCCACCCGCCGGGTTTCCTCGTGGCCGAGGCCGTCGCCTCCTATGGCCTCGGCGCCGCCGCCTTCTGTTACTGGCTCTGGCGCCAGCAGCGCACCGGAGCCGAGCTCCCGCACAGCGCGATCATGTCCGCCTGGTCGCAACCCTCGATCGGCTACGCCTCCGTGCAGGCCGTTTCCGCGGCGCGCCGGCAACTCGAACCGCTCCTCGCGGACAGCCAGCCCGCCCCCGCGGAAGTCGCCCTGACCTGGTCCGACCTTGGCCGCGCCATGCTGCAAACCGAGGCGCTCGGCGCCAACCGCACCCACGAGGTGGACTACAACAAGACCATCACCTTCTGGCACCGCCTGCTGCTGGACGCCGGCGTGCATCGCGACGTGCGCTTTGAGGGCGCCTCGCTCGAGGGGCTGAAATTCCTGATCACGCCGGCGATGCCGTACACCAGCCCGGACTTCCTCGCCCGCGTCGAGAAGTTCGTCCGCGCCGGCGGCATCTGGCTTTGCGCCCCGGTCACCGGCACGCGTGGCGCCGAGCACACGCTGCCGACCGACGCCGGCCTGGGCGCCGTCGAGCAACTGGCGGGCATCGAGACGATTTTCTCCTTCCCCATCACCGGCACGGGCGCGACCGGCGATGCCTTCGACTGCCCGGCTCCGCTCGCCGGCTGGTGCTCCGCACTGCGGCCCGCGTCCCCCGACACCAAGGTTGTCGGCACGCTGCAGAGCGAGCTGGCCCCGGGACTCGCGCTCCTCACCGAGCGCAAGCTCGGCAAGGGCGCCATCGTCGTCCTCGGCACGCTGCCGGACGGCGCTTATGGCCGCACGCTGCTCGAAAAGCTCGTCGCCCACTACGCCCAACAGGCGGGCGTCGGCGTCCGCGCCAGCGCAACCGCGGGCACCCTCGTGTGCCCGCGGATCCGCGCCGGCGGCAAGGCGCTCTGGATCGTCATCAATCTGGACGGCAAGGGCGGCGAGGTGAACCTCCCGCGCGCCGCCACCGATGCGCTCACGGGTTCCCCTCTTCGTCCGGGCCCGCTCAAGCTCGGCCGCTACGAGTGGCGCGCGCTGGAGCTGCAAGCGCGACTCGTAGCGACTGCCTGATTTGTCCATCTTTTCGCCCACAATCTCCATTGAAGAGCGGTGGCCAAGCCGACCGGATTTATCATCACTCGGGGCATTCCCCAACCGGACTGTAAGACGGGCCGTCACTTGCGCCCCGCCCGGCCCGGCCCAGCCTCGTTCATCATGCCCCTACCCCGGTTGAGCAGAACCAAGCTCTTGGCGGTGTTGCTTGGGCTATTGGTGCCCGCGCTGCCGGCCTGGTCCGTCGCCGAATCCGTTCCGCCCAATCCTCTCATCAAGCAACGCGCCGACCCGCAGGTGTATCGTCATACCGACGGTTGGTATTACTTCATGGGCACGGTGCCGGAGTACGACCGGCTTGAACTCCGGCGCGCGCAAACCATCGAGGGCCTCACCACCGCCGAGGCCAAGGTCATCTGGCGCAAACATGCCGCCGGCCCGATGGGCGCGCACATCTGGGCGCCTGAGATCCATTTCATCGATGGCAAGTGGTACATCTACTTCGCCGCCGGCGAGGCCGGGAAAATCTGGAATATCCGCATCTACGTCCTCGAAAACGCGTCCCCCAACCCGCTCGAAGGCGCGTGGAGCGAGCGCGGCCAGCTGAAAACGCAGTGGGAAACCTTCGCCCTCGACGCCACCACCTTCGTCCATCACGGCCAGCGCTACCTCGCCTGGGCCCAACACGACCCGGCGAAGAAGAACAACACCGACATCTACCTCGCAAAAATGGACAGCCCGGTGTCGATCAGCGGCACGCCGGTGGAAATCTCCACGCCGGAATTTGACTGGGAGAAAGTGCGGTACCAGGTGAACGAGGGCCCGGCAGTTCTCCAGCACGGCGGGAAGATCTTCCTCACCTACTCCGCCGCCGGCACCGGTGCCGAGTATTGCCTCGGCCTGCTCACCGCCGACGCCAACGCCGACCTCCTCGACCGCAAATCGTGGGTGAAGTCGCTCGCCCCCGTCTTCACCACCAGCGAAGGCAACCGCATCTACGGCCCCGGCCACAACAGCTTCACCACCGCGGCCGACGGCTCGGACGTGATGCTCTACCACGCCCGCAGCTACCGCGACATCCCGGGCGACCCGCTGCAGGACCCGAACCGCCACACGCGCGTGCAGCCGGTCAAGTGGCGCGCCGACGGCACGCCGGACTTCGGCGTGCCCCGCGCGGACGATGTCCCGTAGTCACCTCCGCCTAAACGCCGACCAGACCCGTGCCTGTCTCCCGCTATCCCTCCCTGTTCGCCGCCATGGCTGTCATCACCGCTGCCTCGTTCGCCGGCGAAAATCCGCCGTGGGTCCCCGACCTCGGCAACGGCTCCTATAAAAATCCGGTGATCCATGCGGACTACTCCGATCCCGATGCCGTCCGCGTCGGCGACGATTTCTGGATGACCGCCTCCAGCTTCAGCCATGTGCCCGGGCTGCCGGTGCTGCACTCGAAGGACCTCGTGAACTGGGAACTCGTCACCTACGCGCTGCCGAGACTCGTGCCCGAGGAATCCTTCCGCACGCCGCAGCACGGCAAGGGCGTCTGGGCGCCCGCGATCCGCCACCACCACGGCAAATTCTGGATCTACTATCCCGACCCGGACTTCGGCATCTACCTCGTCACCGCCGCAGACCCGCGCGGTCCGTGGAGCGCGCCGATGTTAGTGAAGGGTGGCAAGGGCCTGATCGATCCGTGCCCGCTCTGGGACGATGACGGCCGCGTTTATCTCATCCACGGCTGGGCGAGGAGCCGCGCCGGCGTGGCCAATGTCCTCACTTTGCTAGAGCTCGACGCCGAGGGCACGAAGGTGATCGATGACTTCGGCTACGTCATCAACGGCGACAAGCTCCCGAACTACACCACGCTCGAGGGCCCGAAGCTCTACAAACGCGACGGCTGGTACTATGTCTTCGCCCCCGCCGGCGGCGTCGCTTCCGGCTGGCAGTCGATTTTCCGCAGCAAGAGCATTCGCGGCCCCTACGAGGACCGCATCGTCCTTGCGCAGGGCAACTCGCCGGTCAACGGCCCGCACCAGGGCGCACTGGTGGACACACCCGCCGGGGAAAACTGGTTCCTGCATTTCCAGGACAAGGAGGCCTACGGCCGCATCGTCCACCTCGAGCCCGTGCTTTGGCAGGACGGCTGGCCGCTCATGGGCACGGGCGTCGTGACCGGCGCGGCCAAGGGCGAGCCGGTGCTCACTCACGCGAAACCTGCGCTACCCTCCCAACCCATCGCGGTGCCTCCGACCTCCGACGAGTTCGCCGCACCCGCCCTCGGCCTGCAATGGCAGTGGCAGGCGAACCCGTCCGACCGCTGGCTCTCGCTCACCGCGCGACCGGGCTACCTGCGCCTCTTCGGCCAGACCGAACCCAAGCCCTCCAACCTGTACGAAGCGCCGTTCCTGCTCCTGCAGAAATTTCCCGCACTGGAGTTTGTGGCGACCACAAAGCTCGAATTCGCGCCGCAGGACGCGAGCGGCAGCGCCGGGCTCATCATCTTCGGCTACGACTACGCGTGGATCGGCCTGCAGCAAATCAACGGCGCCCCGCGCCTGGTGATGGTCACACGCAAGGAAGCCGCGAAAGGTGCACCGCAGGACGCGCTTCCCTCGCCCGTCCTCGTGAAGGGCCCCGTCTTCCTGCGCGTTACTGTCCGCGATGGCGGCAAGTGCGCTTTCAGCTACAGCCTCGACGGCGAAACGTTTGCCTCGCTCGGCGGCGAGTTCACCGCCACCGTCGGTCGCTGGGTCGGCGCCAAGGTCGGCGTCTTCGCCGCCGGCAGCGGCCACGCCGACTTCGATTGGTTCCGCATCACCCCCGTGCCATGAAATTCCTCCGCCGGCTCCTCTCCGTCCTGCTGCTCCCTGCGACCGCCGCGTTCGCGGCGGAGAAACCCATCCGCGTGCTGATCGTCGATGGCTACAGCAATCACGACTGGAAACTGACGACCGCGCTCATCCGCGGGATCATCGAGCCGACCGGCCTCTTCACGGTGTCTGTCTCAACCGCGCCGCCCACGAAGGATGCGCCCGGCTGGGACACCTGGCGCCCGAAGTTCACGGATTACGATGTCGTCATCCAGACCTGCAACGACCTCAACGGCGGCCCGGCGTGGCCGCGCGCCGTGCAGGAGGATTTCGAGACTTTCGTGCGCGGGGGCGGCGGCGTGTACGTCTGGCACGGCGGCAACAACGCCTTCACCGACTGGCCCGCCTACAACGACATGATCGGACTCGGCTGGCGCAAAAAGGATTTCGGCTGGGCGATCTCCGTCGGCGCCGACGGGCAACTCGTCCGCATTCCGCCCGGCGAGGGCCGCGACACCGGCCATGGGGCGCGCGTCGACACCGTCGTCCACAACCGGGGCGGCGATCCGATCCACGCCGGCCTGCCCGTCGCGTGGCTCACGCCCGACATCGAGGTCTACTACTATGCGCGCGGCCCGGCGAAAAACCTCGAGGTGCTTTCGTACGGCTTCGACCCGCGCACGCAGATGAACTGGCCGCTCGAATGGACGACCACCTACGGCGCGGGCCGCGTGTACACCTCGACCTTCGGCCATGTCTGGAAGGGTGACGTCCAACCGGAGCGCATGCGCTGCGCCGGCCTCCACACGGTCGTCATCCGCGCGCTGCAATGGCTGGCCCGCCACGACGTCACCTACCCGGTGCCCGCCGACTTTCCCACCGCCGGCAAGGCTTCGGTCCGCGGAGAGATTCCACTGCCCGCCGCCACCCCCTGAACCACCGGTTGGAGACGAAACCGATCGCAAAATAGCCCGCCATGAAAACCTCGCTCGGCCCCTTGCTGGGTCTCGCCGCATTGCTCGCCCTCGCGGGCAACGCGTGCGCCGCCGACGCCGCCGCGCCCGCCCCTGCCGGCCATCGTTTCCTCTGCACCGACTCCGCCGGCAATACGGTCTCCGTCGTCGAGGCGGACGGCCGCGTGTCATGGCGCTATTCGTGTCAGCACCCCCAGGACTGCTGGGCGCTGCCCAACGGCAACTATCTCTTCTGCCACGCCCACGGTGCGCTGGAGCTGACGCCCGCCAAGGCCGTCGTCTGGGAATACCACGCACCGGCGGGCGCGGAGGTCCACGCGTGCCAGCCGCTGCCCGATGGCCGCGTGCTGCTGGTCGAGTGCGGCACCTGCCGCCTCATCGAGGTCGACCGCGCCGGCCAGATCGCCAAGGAGGTCAAGCTGCCCGTGCCGCCGCCCGCGGTGAAACGGCACGACCAGTTCCGCGGCGTGCGCAAGACCGCCGCGGGCCACTACCTCGTCTGCGCCAAGGGCGAGCATCTCGTGCTCGAACTCGACGGCGAGGGAGTGATTCTGCGGAAGATCGCCACGCCGGGCGACGTCCACGAGGTGCTGCTGCTGCCCGACAACCACCTGCTCATTTCCTGCGGCGACGGCCACCGCATCATCGAGCTCGACGAGCATGAGCAGATTGTCTGGTCGCTCGACGAGCATGAGGTGCCCGGCAACCCGCTCCGTCTGATGGCGGGCTTCCAGCGCCTGCCCAACGGCAACACCATCTTCTGCAATTATCTCGGCCATGGTCATCTCGGCGAACAACCGCATTGCTTCGAGATCTCGCGCGACAAACGCGTCATCTGGTCCTTCACCGACCACGCGCAGTTCAAAACGGTTAACCAGATCCAGCTCCTCGACCTCCCCGGCGATGCGACGCAAGGCCAGGTTCTCCGCTGAATGACTCTCCTTCCGCTCCCGCCTCCCGCCGTGTTTTCGCGACCCCGGCCACAAGGCCCATTCCTTCCGTTCCCCCAATCGTCCATAGTTCTCGCCGCCATCTTCTGTGAACGCGCCCGCCTTCCCTCTCCTGTTCTCCACCCCCTGAACCCTTATCCCATGATCCGTCGTTTTCTCCTTAGTCTGGTCCTGTCCGTCCCTGCCCTCGCCGGCACCGCCGGTCTCGAGCTGCGTTACGCCCAACCCGCGACGAAATGGGTCGAAGCCCTGCCGGTCGGCAACGGCCGGCTCGGTGCCATGGTCTTCGGTGATGTCATGAATGAGCGCCTCCAGCTCAACGAGGCCACATTGTGGTCCGGCGGACCGCGGGACTGGAACAACCCCCGCGCCAAGGCCGTCCTTCCCGAGGTGCGCGCAGCTGCCCTCGCCGGCGACTACGCGAAGGCGACCGAACTCAGCAAGCAGATGCAGGGCCTCTACACCGAGGCGTACATGCCGCTGGCCGACTTGAAACTTTCCTTCTGGGGATTTGAGAAGCCCACGAACTACGAGCGCACGCTCGACCTCACCCGCGCCGTGGCCACAGTCCGCTTCCAGGCGGGCGGCGCCACCTACACCCGCGAGGTGTTCAGCAGCTTCCCGGACCAGGTGATTGTCGTCCGGCTCACCTGCGACCAGCCGAGCAAGATCAACGTCTCGGTCGGCGCCGACAGCCTGTTGCGCCACGCCATCAAAACCGACGGCATCGACACGCTCCTCGCTTCCGGCCGCGCCCCCGCCCACACCGACCCGAGCTATCACCAGGGGCCAAAACCCATCCAGTACGATGACGGTCCCAACCCCGAGGGCACCACCTTCGACCTGCGTGCCCGGGTGCTGGTCACCGGCGGCCGCATCGTGGCCGGCGGCGCGACTGTGCGCGCCGAGCGGGCCGACTCGGTCATGATCATCGTTTCCGCCGCCACCAGCTTCAACGGTCCGCTCAAGTCGCCCGGCCACGAAGGACGCGATCCGTCCGCGCCGGCCGCGGCTGCGCTGCAGGCCGCCGGCGGGGCCGCCTACGCCGACCTGCTCGCGCGCCACACGGCCGACTACCAGCAGCTCTTCAACCGCGTGACCCTCGATCTCGGCACGAGCGCCGAAGCCGAGGCGCTCACGACCGACGCCCGTCTCGCCCGCTTTGCCCAGGGCGCGGCCGACCCCGGCCTTTCCACCCCCCTCTACCAATACGGCCGCTACCTGCTGATCAGCAGCTCCCGTCCCGGCGGCACGCCGGCCACGCTGCAGGGACTTTGGAACGATTCGATGACGCCGCCGTGGAGCTCGAACTTCACGCTGAACATCAATACCGAGATGAACTACTGGCCGGCCGAGGTCGCCAACCTCGCCGAGTGCCACGAGCCGCTCTTTACCTTCATCGCGGCGCTGGCCACGAACGGCGCGAAAACCGCCGCAATCAACTACGGCGCACATGGCTGGGTCGCCCATCACAACTCCGACATCTGGGCCATGACCGGCCCGGTGGGCAATTTCGGTACCGGCGATCCCAAGTGGGCCAGCTGGGAGATGAGCGCCGGGTGGTTGTCCCAACACCTGTGGGAGCACTATGCCTTCGGTCGCGACGAGGCGTTCCTCCGCGCGCGCGCGTGGCCCATCATGCAGGGTGCGGCGGAGTTCTGTCTCGATTGGCTGGTCGACGACGGCCATGGGCGCCTGCTCACGGCGCCGTCCACGTCGCCCGAGCTCGATTTCCTGATCGCCGACGGCAAGAAGGCGAGCGTCGCCACCGGCGCGACGATGGACATGTCGATCATCCGCGACCTGTTTCGCAACTGCCTCGAGGCGGCGCACGTTCTCGGCATCGACGATGATTTCACCCACCGGGTTGCCGCCGCGCAGGCGAAGCTGCTGCCATTGCAGGTGGGAAGTCGCGGCCAGTTGCAGGAATGGGCGGCCGATCTCCCGGAGACCGAAGTCCATCACCGCCACACCTCCCATCTCTTTGGCGTCTACCCGGGCCGCGAGATCACGCCCGCCACGCCGGAGTTCTACGCTGCCGCGAAGAAGTCGCTCGAGCTCCGCGGCGACGACGGCACCGGCTGGGCGCTCGGCTGGCGCATCAATCTCTGGGCGCGCTTCCTCGACGGCGACCACGCCTACGTCTTCGTGAAAAACCTCCTGCGCCCGGTCGGGGGTTCCGGCACGACCTACGGCCCGGCCGGCGGCGTCTATCCGAACCTCTTTGACGCGCACCCGCCGTTCCAGATCGACGGCAACTTTGCGTTCACGGCCGGCGTCTCCGAACTGCTGCTGCAAAGCCACCTTGGCACCATCGACCTCCTGCCTGCCCTGCCGAAGGTGTGGCCGACCGGGTCGGTGAAAGGCCTCCGCGCCCGCGGCGGCTACGAGGTCGACCTGGCCTGGGCCGACGGCAAGCTGACTTCCGCCACGGTGCGCAACGTGTCCGCCACCGGCTCCGCGCAAGTCCGAATGGGCGCGCAGACGGTTGTCCTGGACCTGAAGCGCGGCGAAAGCCGGACGATCACGCCCTGAACGACCTGCGCCGCAAATCCGCCGGATCAGCTCGCCACGACCGGATCCTTCCGGATCCGCCGGCCCAGCCAGACGCCCGCCCACGCCATCGGCAGGTAGGCGACCGCGAGATCGAGCACCATGAACCATTTCGGCGCCGGAATCATGTTCGAAGCCGCGATGCCGCCCGCGAGAAATAGGGCGCCGATAATCCGGGCAAAGAGCGCCTGGTGGCTGCCGGCGATCAGGTAGGCGAGCACCGCGCCCACCAGCGTGCCCAGCGCATGGGCGAGGAAGGGGAAGATGAAATTCTCGGGCTTCAACAAATGAGCCGTGGCGGCGAATTTCTCCGGATCGATCACGTCCACTCCCGGCGGGACCGGTATGACCTTTGGCCCGGTCGTCACCAACGCCATGTTGACGATGCTGCCCGTCATGAACCCGACGATGATCGCGAGCGCGTTGCGGAGGATTTTCATACCGGAGCTTCGGCCGCAGCCAAGCGCAGGGCCCGGCCGGGTTCAACCCCGGATTCCCAAGCTTACGTCGCGGAGAGCAGGGTCGCCGCCATTTCGTTGAGCGGAGTCGCGATGCCGTGCTTGCGGCCGAAGCGGACGATCGCGCCGTTGCGGGCGTCAACTTCCATCGGGCGGCCCGCGGCGCGGTCGGCATGGAGTGAGTTCACCGAGTCGCGCGGCGCCGCGCGACAGCTGGCCAGGATCGTCTCGGGCAGGCTGTCCTCGATCACCGCGCCCTCGGCGCGACCGACGAGCAGGCACTCGCGCGCCATCGCCAGCGCGAGGCGGCCAACAGCCTCGTCGTGAAAAACACCGGTGGGCTTAAGCAACAGGGCGTTGATCGCGCCGACGGAGTTCAGGCACAATTTGCGCCAGACCGCGCTCTGGAAGTCCGGCGTCTCGGTCACGCTGAGCGCGATCCCGCCAAACAACGCGATGAAGCGCGCGCCGTCCGGCCCCGCGGGCACGATCATTTTTCCCGCACCCCGCTGCACGATGCGGCCGGGCGCCGGCCGTTCGGCGGGAATATCCACCATCACCGGCACGATCTGCTCCGGTCGAAGCCACGGCGCGAAGCGTTCGCGGTGCTCAACCCCGTTCTGAAGGATCGCAACCCGCGTCTGCGGCCCAACCAGTCCCGGAAACCATGCCGCAGCCCCGGCGGCATCGTAGGCCTTGGTCGCAACCAGCACCCAATCGACCGGCCGGCCCTGCTTCGGGTCGGTCAGCACCGCCGGCGCCAGCTTCACCTCGCCGGCCAGCAGCCCGACGGAAAGTTCCCCCACCGGCCGCCGCGCACAGAGCACAAGGTCATGTCCGCCACGCTGCGCGAGCGAGGCGGCGATGACACTGCCCACGGCGCCGGGTCCGATGAGAGCGATCGCTGGCATACGCCATTCAATCCCGCCAAACGGGATTCAGTTCAATCGCGGACTGACACCGATGACGCGGATCATTTCCCGGCAGGCCGGCCAGGTGTTCGCTTGCGAAGCGCCGCCGGACAATGCCGACCTTTACATGGCAAAAAAATGCGGCTAGTGCTTTGGCCTGACCCGAAACCGCAGGCTAAAATCATTCCCCATGGCTACCATCCGCGCGCACCACGAATCCGTCTCCGCCTCGTCGCAACCTTTCACCTCGGCCGCGGGAGCTCGCGCCATGTGCGGGGCCTTCGCGCTCGCCGCCGCGCTTCTGCTCGCGGGCTGCGAGACCACCGCGTCCTCCGGGACCGCGGCTCCGACGGCGCAAACCGCCTCGGCTCCGGCTGAAGCCGCGCCGGCCCCCGAGGTCCTGACCTTGAAGGAAGGTGACGCGCTGCGGATCTCATTCCCGGGCGTGCCGAGCATGGATACCACGCAGCAGGTACGGCCGGATGGACGCATCAATCTGCCGATGCTCGGGGAATATGTCGTCACCGGAAAAACCACGGATGCGCTGACGAAGGAACTCGAAGAACAGTATGCCCCGAAACTCGTCTCAAAGGAGGTCATGGTCACGCTCATCTCCTCTTCGTTCTCCGTGTATGTCACGGGCGCCGTGTTACACCCCGGCAAGATCCAGAGCGACCGCCCGATTTCGGCTTTTGAAGCGATCATGAACGCCGGCGGCTTCGATTCGTCCCGAGCCAACATGCAGGCCGTGACCGTGATTCGCGAAGAGAACGGCCAGACGCGAAACTACACGGTAAACCTGCAGGCCGTGCTCGAGGGAAAATCGGCGACGCCTTTCTATTTGAAGCGCTCGGACACCGTGTTCGTTCCAGAGAAATTTTCCTGGTTCTGAGACCACCGGAAAAGCCCTGATAGGCTGGCAAGGGATTTGCATTAGTCTTTTGCAACTTTCCTTCACCTCGATTTAGAAAATCCCCTAGATAAGCCGGGAATCCATTCACGATTACAACGCATCAAATTAACAAGCAATATATTACGTAAGCATGTTACGAACGGATCACTTTCCCTTTTGTGAGCAAAGAAGGCTTGCCCCCAGCCCCTTCTCTTGGTGCGTTACGGGCGTGCTTTACGACCGTTTAACAGTTTTCGACTGAGGCCATCCATTTGCTCAATCGAACCCAAAGCATTCCGACTCTCGCGACGAAATTTCTATGAATTCCCCGCAACTTGCTCACGGTTCGCCCCACTCGCTCGGAAAGGCGGCAATCCTGAGCCAGGCACAGAAAGGACTGCCGCTTTGGAAGCGAGCGATTGACGTGGCCTGCTGCCTCGCGGCGCTTCCTTTGTTGATTGTTTGCAGTTTGGGGATGGCGATCGTGACCAAGCTATTCGCGCCGGGTCCGCTGCTCTTCCGCCAAGTTCGCGTGGGATACCTGGGGCGCCAGTTCAAGATCTACAAGTTTCGCAGCATGTATGTGAATGCTGACACCAAGGGGCACCAGGACCACTTCAAGAACCTCGTCGGCACAAACGCCCCGATGGTCAAGTTGGACTCGACCGGCGATGCGCGGTTGATCCCGGGTGCCCGGCTCCTGCGCGCGTCAGGCCTCGATGAGCTGCCGCAACTCATCCACGTGCTGCGCGGCGAGATGAGCATCGTCGGCCCGCGCCCCTGCATTCCCACCGAAGCGGATCTCTATCAGCCCTGGCAACGCGAGCGCTTCACCACGCTGCCGGGTCTCACCGGGCTCTGGCAGGTATCCGGCAAGAATCGCACGACCTTCGATGAGATGATGCACCTGGATATCCGGTACGCGCGCACCAAGTCCCTCCCGCTGGATATCAAAATCATTCTGCTCACCCCGGCGGCGCTGGTGGTGCAGATCTATGATACGAAGACCGGCCGGCGCTCCTCCGCGGTCACGCCCTACACCGCCGTTCCCTTTCCAAACCGGACGTCGCCGGCGGTCAGCGTCGAAACTGTTTGATTTGGATTTCTCGGCTTGGAATCTGCTGACAGCCAGTCAGCTTTGCCGGCGACCTTGACCGTGTGCTGAGCCGGTTCTGCGCTCCGCTGCCAGCGGTCACAATCCACCTACCTCTAACATCCAGCATGAAGAAAGAATTGAATATCGGCGTTGTTGGCTGCGGCTACTGGGGACCGAACCTGGTTCGAAACTTTCGCACCCTGGTGGATTGCAAGATGCAGACCATCTGCGACGCGAGCGTGGAGCGCCTCAAGCACCTGAAGAGCCTCTATCCGGACGTCGAAACGGAAACGAATTACGAGAACCTCCTGAACGACACCACGCTCGATGCGATCGTCGTCGCCACGCCCGTCCGGTATCATTTCCCGATGGCGAAATCGGCGCTGCTTGCCGGCAAGCACACGTTCGTGGAAAAGCCCCTCGCGGCCTCCGTGGCGCAGTGCGAGGAACTGGTGGCCCTGGCCCGCAAGCAGGGGCTGATCCTGATGGTCGGCCACACCTTCCTGTACTCGCCCGCGGTGAAGAAGATGAAGGAGATCATCGACAACGGCGACATCGGCAAAATCCGTTATATCTCGGCCCGCCGTCTGAACCTCGGGCTCTTCCAGAAGGACATCAACGTCGCCTGGGACCTCGCGCCGCACGACATTTCGATCATCCTGCACATCATGCAGGAAATGCCCCGCAGCATCAACTGCCGCGGCGCCGCCCACATCACCCCCGGCATCGAGGATGTGACCTCCATGAGCCTGCATTTTTCCTCGGAAAAATCGGCCATCATCCAGAGCAGCTGGCTCGACCCGAGGAAGGTTCGCGAGATGACGATCGTCGGCAGCGAGCGCATGATCGTGTACGACGACGTGGCTGCGCAGGAGAAGATCAAGATTTTCGACGTCCGCGTGGAGCGTCCGCCCCACTACGACACCTTTGCCGAGTTCCACTACGCCTACCACTACGGCGACCTCTACAGCCCGTACATCAAGCAGGACGAGCCGCTCAAGTCCGAGTGCCAGCATTTCGTGGATTGCATCCGCTCGGGCAAAACCCCGCTGACGGACGGTGCGCGCGGCCTCGACATCGTGCGCATTCTCGAGGCGTCCAGCGCCTCGCTCAAGGTCAACGGCGCCCCGATCGAACTCGCCCAGATCACCACGCCGAAGGCCCCGACGCCGCCGCCGCAATCCCCCACCTCCATCGGCTCACGCTCGCCGCTGGCCTCGGGCAACAGCCGCAGCATCGGGCCGGCCCGCTAAGACAAGCTCTCCCACCCCGCCATCAGCTGAGATGACCCCCACGCCGCTCCCCAACCAGCAGATCGCCGCTAACGTCAAACTGGGCCAGGGCGTCCGGATCTTCGGATTCGTCAACCTGTACGGTTGCGAGATTGGCGACGAATCGAAGGTCGGAACGTTCGTGGAGATTCAGAAGGGCGCGCGCATCGGCCGGCGCTGCAAGATTTCCAGCCACACCTTCATCTGCGAAGGCGTCGACATCGAGGACGAAGTCTTCATCGGCCACGGGGTGATGTTCACGAACGACCTCTTCCCCCGCGCCACCACGGCCGGCGGCGGCCTGCAAACCGAGGCGGACTGGCAGTGCCTGAAGACCACCGTCAAACGGGGCGCCTCCATCGGCTCCAACGCCACGCTGCTCTGCGGCATCACGGTGGGCGAACGCGCCATCGTTGGAGCCGGATCCGTCGTTACCAAGGACGTGCCGGCGAACGCCGTGGTCGCCGGAAATCCGGCCAAAATTCTCCGCCAGCTCTGACCATTCGTCCCGACCTCTTTCCTCATGTCGTCATCCAAAGTCCCCTTCCTTGACCTGAAAGCGCATCATGACCCCATCCGCCAGGAGGTGATGGCAGCGATGAACGAGGTCATCGACCTCAATGCCTTTGCCGGCGGGCCGTTCGTGGCCAAGTTCGAGGAGGCCTACGCGAAATTCTGCGGGGCGAAGTTCTGCGTGGGCGTCGCCAACGGCACCGACTCCCTCTGGTTCTCGCTGCTGGCGCTCGGCATCGGCCAGGGCGACGAGGTGATCACCGCCCCGATGACCTTCATGGCCACGGCCGAGGCCATCTCCTATGCCGGCGCCCGTCCCGTCTTCGTGGACATCGATCCCCGCACCTACACGCTCGATCCCGCGCGCATCGAGGCTGCGATCACGCCGCGGACCAAGGCGATCATCCCGGTTCATCTTTTCGGCCAGTGCGCGGATATGGACCCGATCCTGGAAATTGCCCGCAAACACCGCCTGGCGGTGATCGAAGACGCCGCCCAGGCCCAAGGCGCGATCTACAAGGGCCGCCACGCCGGGACCATGGGCCAGGCCGGCTCCTTCAGTTTCTATCCGGGCAAAAACCTCGGCGCCTGGGGTGAGGCGGGGGCAATTACCACCAATGACCCGGCCTTGCGGGACGCGATGCTCATGTACCGCGAGCACGGCCAGAAGAAGAAATACTACCATGACGTCATCGGCTGGAACGGCCGCATGGACGGTCTGCAGGCCGCGGTCCTGTCCGTGAAGCTCAAGTACCTCGATCGCGCGACCCAGGGCCGCCGGCGCGCCGCGGCGCGCTACGGCGAACTCCTCTCGGGCATCCCGGGGCTGACCCTGCCGTTTGAGGCCGAGCATGGCCAGTCCGTGTACCATGTTTACGCCGTGCGCGTGAACGATCGCGACGCCATGCTCCAGCAACTGGGTGCGCGCGGGATCGGTTGCGGCATCCACTATCCGGTGCCCGTCCACCTGCAGCAGGCCTATGCGCACCTCGGCCACCACCGGGGCGACTTCCCCGTCAGCGAAAACTGCGCCGACACCTTCCTGTCCTTGCCGATGTATCCCGAGCTGACGGACGCCCAGCTCGAGACGGTGGCCCGGGAAGTGAAGGCCTGCCTGCCGCAAACAACGGCCGGTCGCGCCTGAGCCCGCAAACCGGCTCCCAGCCGCCCATGCCGCTGGAAACAAATTTTTCCGGCGGCGAATTTCACCTGGCGGATCCGACCGCTTATCCCGATTGGGACCGGCACGTCGCGCTGCTGCCCGGGGCGGGATTTTTCCACACGGCCGCCTGGGCCCGCGTGCTGGTCGAGACCCATGGCTACTCGCCGCAATACCTGGTTTTCCAATCGGGTGGCCGGCTGACTGCCGTGCTGCCCTTGATGGAGATAGCCAGCTGGCTGACCGGCCGCCGGGGGGTTTCGCTGCCGTTCACGGATGCCGTCGAGCCGTTGGGAACCGATGCCGGGGCGCTGGCGCAACTCTACGGGGAAGCCCGGCGCCTGGCCGGGGAGCGCGGTTGGAAATACCTCGAGTATCGCGGCGGTGGTTCCAAGTTGGCGGCGGCCGCGCCGTCCACCCGCTACTACCAGCATGTACTCGACTTGCAGGACGGAGAGGCCGGGTTGTTTGCCCGCTGCGACGAGGCGGTGCGCCGGGCGGTACGCAAGGCGGAGCGCAACGGGCTGAAGGTGGACTTCTCCACTGACGAGGCGGCCCTGCGCGAGTTTTTCGAGTTGTTCTGCCAGACGCGCCGCAAACACGGAGCCCCGCCGCAACCGTTCCGTTTTTTTGCCTGCATCCAACGGCACGTGTTGCAGGCCGGTCACGGCTGGATCGCGCTGGCGCGCCACGAGGGCCGGCCGGTGGCGGGCGCCATCTATTTCCATGGCGGGCGGCACGCGCTCTACAAGTTCGGCGCCTCGGACGAGAGCCGGCAACATCTCCGCGGCAACAATCTGGTCATGTGGGCCGCGATCGCGAAGTACGCCCGCGAGGGGTTTGCCAGCTTCGACTTCGGGCGAACCTCGCTCGACAACGAAGGCCTGCGAAAATTCAAAGCCAGCTGGGGTGCCGCCGAATCCACGCTCGACTATTGGCGATACGACCTTGCGACCGGCAGCTTCGTCGCTGTCGCCGACCGTGCCTCCGGCACGCAGGCGTCGGTGTTTCGGATGCTGCCGGTCCCTCTCTCCCGCCTGATCGGCCAGTGGGCTTACCGGCATATCGGCTAGCGAGCGCCGACGCCTCCTTCATGGCCGTGAAATGTCGTCCACGAAGAGGCTCAAAACAGGCCCCGAAATCATGTAAAACAGGCCTCTCGTGCCGGTACTGAACCTGCTTTAAGCACACCCATTCGGTATTATTTGGTTACGGCTTGAGATTCCCATGGACGAGGCCCCGGGCCCGCCCCTATCATCACTCGCAGGTAATTTGTAAATCTACTTACCCTTTAATAACCAAAAAGCTGTCGTATGGAAAACTCTACCCTACCACCCGCTTCGGGTTTTGAGCTGGGGGATATTTACTACACGCTTTTCCGCCACAAGTGGAAGATCATCACCTGCTCGGTGCTCGGTTTTGTCGCCGCCGCTGTGGTCTACAAGCTTTCCCGGCCGCCCTTCGAATCCGAGGCGCGCCTGTTCATCCGTTACGTCGTTAACGAGAACAAGTCGATCGGCCCGGGACGCGACGACTCGACCAAGCAAATCGACCAGCGCGGCGAGACCATCCTCAACTCCGAACAGGAACTCCTGACCAGCATGGATCTGGCCGAGGAAGTGGCCAAGAGCGTGGGCCCGGAAAAAATCCTCGCGGGCAGCAACGTCCGGGCCGATTCCGCCCGCGCGGCCATGACGATTCGCGGTGGCCTCGTCGTCGAGGTGCCGCCGCGCAGCAGCATCATCCGGATCACGTTCCAGAACGAAAACGTCGAGATCGTCCAGCTCGTCCTGAGGGGCCTGATCGAAAGCTACCAGAAGAAGCACTCCGATATTCACAAGTCCGCGGGCATGATGGGAGACTTTCTCACCCAGGAAACCGACCAGTTGCGGGCGCGGCTGGCCCAAACGGAAGAGGAATTGCGCAAGGCGACCAACAAGGCGGGCATCATTTCCGTGGAGGAAGCCAAGAAGGACATCTCCGGCAGCCTGGCCAGGATCAACCAGCAGATCTTCGACGCCCAGGCGGAACTGGCCCGGCGCACCGCAGTATACCAGGAAATGACCCGCGGCACACCCGCCGCGGAACAAAGCGGGGACAACAAGGCCGCGGTCGTTTCCCCCGAGAAAATCGATGCCTACCAGAAAGTCATGGCCCGCGTGATCCTGTTGCGCAAAAGCGAAATGGAAGCGCTGTCCCAGTTTACGGCGGAGACACCCCGGGTGAAGGAAATCCAGGCCCAGCTCACCCAGGCGGAGGAGGAGCGGAAAAAACTGGAGGCCGATTTTCCCACCTTGTCCCAGGCCCGCTCGATCCAGGAATCCGTCCGCAACCCGACGGCGAGCGCCACTTATGATCCTGCGATGGAGGCCGCGAACATCAACGCCATCCAGGCGGAAATGAAGGTGTTGAACTCCCAGCTTGAAGAAGTCCGCAAGCGCGCGAGCCAGCTGGACCAGGCGGAGACCTCGATCATGGAGTTGCGGCGGCGCAAGGAACTCGACGAGACCAACTACAAGTTCTACTCCGCGAGCCTTGAGCAGGCCCGCATCGCGGAAGCCTACGGCGGCGGCGGACGCGTTTCCAACATCTCCGTCATCCAGGCTCCGTCCGTGCCCTACCAGGTGAAATCCGACATCGCCAAGAAGGTGGGCGGCGTGGCCGCGGGCGGCATCGCGCTGGGGCTCGCCTGGGCCTTCCTCATCGAGATGTACCTGGACCGCTCGGTCCGGCGCAACGCGGACGTGGAGCGCGGGCTGCACCTGCCCTTGTTCCTTTCGATTCCGAAATTCAAGGACGAGAAGCCCAAGGCCTCGAAAAAGAAATCCAAGGAAGAGAAGGCTGCCGCCGACGGCCTCACGCTGGCCCCGATGCCCGACGGCAGCTCCACGACCGACCTGGTCCTTGGCACCTTCCATGAGACCCTGCGCGACCGTCTCATCAGCTACTTCGAGAGCATCAATCTCCGCCACAAGCCCAAGCTCGTTGCCATCACCGGCCTCGGCCACGGCACCGGCATCACCACCACGGCCGCCGGGTTGGCGCGCAGCCTTTCCGAAACCGGCGAAGGCAACGTGCTGCTGGTGGACATGACGAAGGGCCAGGGTTCCGCGCAGCAGTTCTACAAGGGCGAGGGCATCAAGCTCGACCGGCTTTTCGACACCCGGCAATCGGCCCAAGTGCAGAGCAACCTCTACGTGGTCACCGAAAATTCGGGCAGCGAGCGCCTGGCGCGCAGCATGCCGCAGCGGTTCCACGAGCTGGTGCCGAAGCTCAAGGCCAGCGACTTCGACTACATCATCTTCGACATGCCCCCGGTCAGCCAGATCAGCATCACGCCGCGACTCGCCGGGTTCATGGACATGGTGCTGATGGTGATCGAATCGGAGAAAACCGATCGCGAGATCGCGGCCCGTGCCGCCAACCTGCTGGCCCAGTCGAAAACCAATGTCGGTGTCGTGTTGAACAAGACCAAGCACTACGTCCCGAAGCGACTTCACCAAGACCGGGAATTCCTCCTGGGCACGTAGGACATGGAAGGCGCACACCCGACACCCCACCCCCTCGATCCGACCGCCTCCGCCCGAACCCTCCCGGCCTCCTGGGGCCACGCGGCGGCAAAGCGGTGGAACGTCCTGTCAGCGCCACGCCCGATTTGGTCGTGGCCGCGATTCTGCTTTTTTCCGTCGACGTTTGTGCGGCGCGCCGTCCGGGCGCATCCCGCCTTCCGACCCAGTCTCTCCTTGTGACCACCCCACCCAACCGGTGTAGCGATAGCTTCCTGCCCGGAAGTGACCGGGCGAAGCTTCCCTGCGTTCCTCCGCCCGGCGGGTCGGTACCGCCCCTGCTTTCAATGCCTCTGCGCCAAAATGCTTAGCCATCGTTTCTACTACGCGCTCAAGCCTTTTGTCCCATGGGAAATCCGCATGGGGGTGCGGCGGATTTTTGCCCGCCGCAAGCGGGTGCCCTATCGGAAGGTCTGGCCCATCGATCCGTCGGCAGCCACGCCCCCGCCCAACTGGCCCGGGTGGCCGGACGGCAAAAAATTCGCCTTTGTCCTCACCCATGATGTCGAGGGACCGGAGGGTGTCGCCAAGTGCCGGCGCCTGGCCGAGCTCGAGATGGAGATGGGCTTCAGGTCCTGCTTCAACTTCATCCCCGAAGGCAGCTACGACGTGCCGGCCGAACTCCGGGCCTGGCTGCTCGAAAACGGCTTCGAGGTGGGCGTCCACGATCTGCATCACGACGGCCGGCTGTTCGCCTCGCGCGAGGGCTTTGTCCGGAAGGCCGCCCGCATCAACCAATATACCCAGACTTGGGGCGCGACCGGGTTCCGCGCCGGCTTCATGCTGCGCAACCTGGAGTGGTTGCACGATCTCGAGACTCGGTACGATTGCTCGACGTTCGATACCGATCCGTTCGAGCCCCAGTCCGACGGCGCCGGCACGATCTTCCCGCACTGGATGGCACCGCCCCCCGGTCACAAAGGCCAGGGATACGTCGAACTCCCCTACACCCTCCCGCAGGATTCGACCCTGTTTCTTTTGCTCCGCGAAAAGACGCCGGAAATCTGGCTCAACAAGCTCGACTGGGTGGCGAGCAAGGGCGGCATGGCGCTGGTCAACGTGCATCCGGACTACGTGTGCTTTGAGGGCGAACGCCCCGGGCACCGCACTTTCCCCGTGGCCCACTATCGCGCCCTGCTGAGCCATCTCCGCCAGCAGTACGCCGGCACTTGTTGGGAAACGCTGCCAGGCCGGATCGCCGAGCGCTATCGCGAACCGCTGCGGGCCGGGGCGCCCACGCCGCGCCCGCTGGCCGGCAAGCGGGCGGCCGTGCTGCTGTATTCCTACTATCCCGCTGATCCCCGGCCCCGCCGGGCGGCCGAGGCCTTGGTGGAAGCGGGCGCCGAGGTCGAACTCCTCTGCCTGTCGGAATCCGAAGCTGACGCACCGCGCGAACGCATTCGCGGCGTCAACGTGATCCGCCTGCCGATGAAGCGGCTGCGCGGAAGCAAGTTCGCCTACCTCTGGCAGTATGGCCGCTTCCTGCTGTCCTCTTTCTGGTTCCTGACCCGCTCGGGCCTGATGAAGAAGTACGATCTGGTGCACGTGCACAACATGCCGGACTTCCTCGTCTTTGCCGCGGTCCTGCCGAAACTTCGCGGCGCGCGCGTCATCCTCGACCTGCACGACCCCATGCCCGAGCTCATGATGAGCATCTATGGCCTGGAGTCGGATCGCTGGGCGGTCCGGCTGCTGCGGGCGCTGGAACGCTGGAGCATCGGTTTCGCCAATCTCGTCCTGACGCCCAACATCGCCTTCAAGGACCTCTTCGTCAGCCGCAGTTGTCCGCCGGGCAAGATCGAGATCGTCATGAACTCCCCGCAAATCGAGATCTTCGATCCCGCGCGGGTCCCGGACCACCCGCCAGCGCCAAACAACGGCCGCTTCCGGGTCATGCATCACGGGTTGATCGCCCATCGCCACGGCGTGGACCAGCTCGTCGAGGCGATCGCCAGGCTGCGCCCGGTGATTCCCGGCATCCAGCTGGACATCTACGGTTCCCGGACGGCCTTTCTCGATGTTGTCCTCGAAACCGCCCAAAAACTCGGCTGCAGTGACATCGTGCACTACCACGGGACCAGGTCGCAGGCGGAGATCGCCACGGCCATCCTCGAGTGCGACGTGGGCGTCGTCCCAAACCGTCGGTCGCTTTTCACCGAGCTGAATTTTCCCACCCGGCTCTTCGAGTACATGGCGATGCGCCGCCTCGTGATCGCCCCGTCAACGAAAGGCATTCGCGACTACTTCAGCGACCGGCAGGTCGTCTTTTTCGAGCCCGGCAACGTCGACGACCTGGCCGCCCGGCTGCGCTGGGTCTGGGAGCACCCGGCCGAAAGCCGCGAAATCGTCGCCCAGGGCCTGCAGGTGTACGAACACCATCTGTGGCCCGAGGAAAAAAAGCGTTTTCACGCGCTCGTTTCCCGTCTGCTATCAAAGCCCTGATCCCCGCCTTCCCGCCGCCCCCATGAACATCAGCATCTTCGGACTCGGTTACGTCGGTTGTGTCGCCACGGGCTGCCTTGCGCAGCAAGGGCACCGCGTGATCGGTGTCGACCCGCAGCCTGCCAAGGTTGACTTCATCAACCAGGGCAAACCCACGATCATCGAGGAGGGCATCACCGAGATCCTCGCCCGCGAACACGCCGCCGGCCGGGTGAGCGCCACGAGCTCGGTCGCCGATGCCATCAAGGCCACGGAGGTTTCCTTCATCTGCGTCGGCACCCCGCCGACGTCGACCGGCCACCTCGACTTGAGCGCCATCGCCAAGGTCGCCGGCGAGATCGGCGCCGCCCTGAAGCTGAAGTCCGGCCGCCACGTGATCGCGGTGCGCTCGACCGTGCTGCCGGGAACGCGCGAAAAGGTCATGGCCATCATCGCCGAGGCCTCGGGCCGCAAGGCCGGCGAGGATTTCGCCGTGGTGTCCAATCCCGAGTTCCTGCGCGAGGGCACCTCCGTGAAGGACTTCTTGAAGCCGCCCTACACCCTCCTCGGCTCGGACTGCGACTGGGCGACCG
>Ga0247757_10000608_pt1 | contig 28983 bp, 33 predicted proteins | sample UWRJL126311R4_FD_180929 | JGI IMG/M metagenome (GOLD analysis project Ga0247757, IMG submission 180929) | Plant litter microbial communities from Arlington Agricultural Research Station in Wisconsin, United States - UWRJ-L126-311R-4 | ecosystem: Environmental > Terrestrial > Plant litter >...
GTCGATAGCTGATTGAGTCGCCCAGTTACCCTATTCATCGTAGTGTTATAGACAGTGCAATAGCCTTCAACGTGCGTCCCTACAGGATCCGCAGCAACTGTTGCTATTAGGACGGTCGCGAAATATACCCCTCTCAACAAGTCACCAGAGCGCCACCCGCGAGTATCGTCTCCCGAAGACTCACCATAGACTGAACGCACATGAAAATTAAAGAATCCACCACCATGAGGCAGGCACCCGCACCGCTCTTTCTTCCCCATCCCTCCCTATCAACTCTGCCCACCTTACCATGCCTCTCCTACCACCCGCACTCACCGACACCCCACCCCTGTGGTCACAATGCCCACCATCCTCACCTCCCTCACCCAGCACGGCCTCCGCTCCACCCTCTCCACCCTCTTCCACCCCTCAGCTACCATCTCGGAGCAATCCCACTCCCGCCGTCGCCACCAATACGTCTGCATCCGCCGCCGCTCGGAGCTCGACGGGCGTAAGATGCGGGCTGCTGCGTACAGGCTGCTGGACACAGGAGGAAGCGCCGAGGAAGAGGCGTGCAGGACATACTTGAGAGTGGATGATGGGCATCAGAGAGACGAAGGCGAGCGAGAGGAGATTGTGCTTGGGAAGAAGCATATTGGGGATAAAAGAAGGGAGGGGAGAGTGAGGAGGGGACGGAGAAGGGGAAGGGGAAAGAAGGATGAGTTTGCTGTGCGGCTCATCCGCCGAGACCCTCCGATCACAGCTTTGCTTGGAATTTTTCTTGTCATGATATGCTGAGACTTTGAATAGGGTCTTGAGCGAGGGGGTGGGGATGGGAACGCGAGACACCGCCGTGCCGACAGATCACGAGGTGATGGGACCAACGCGCAGAGGAGAATTTCAAGGAACGACGAAGAAAGCGGTAGGAGGTCTCGCAGTAGTAGCGGCTCTTCTCCAGAGAGAGTTGCATCTCTGCACCAGTTGCCCCGGAGAGCGAGCGATCGCCCATCGAATCGACGAAACGATGGACATCTTCGAAGCCGCGGAGAGGGATCTGTAAACCCATTAAATTCCAGCCATAAAGACGAAGAAGGCACAAAGAGCCCCTTCTCGCAGCCCAGAATGAGCGCCGTCGAATCGCGAAAGTTCGTCTTTGGAAGTACCCCCGACCTAAACGTAGGAGTAGCTGTAGGTAGCGGCACTACAGCACCCAAAACGGCGAAGACAACACATTCACTGCAGCCGCGAGACAGCCCGGTCCCGCTTGCTCAACAAGGTGTCGGGAGCACCCACTCACATACGCCTCGGCGATCAGACTCCGCAGCATCCGCAGTGGCCGCCCAGAAGGAGAGCTTAGCGAGTGCTGTGGGAAAGGCGAGGCGAGGCAAGCGGACGCAGGATGACCAGCAGGAGGATGCAGATGACGTTGCGGAGGCACTTTAAAACGTTGTCTTATTGTTAATTAGAATGAGATGTAAATTGCATGTTGGCGGACGAGGGAAGGGTATTAATTATGGCGATTGTGGATGGACAATTGTATAAATCAGCCGGACTAGACTGGACCCCGCTTTCATCGTGGTCCTCCTGCCGAGCTTCCAGTTCACACCGTCTCTCCACAGCGCGGTTTTCACAACTCGATCGTAATGTTTCTGGTCCCATCGCAAGGGAGACAAATACCATGTTTTCAAAAGAGCCGACGAACAAAGGCAGGCAGCCGTCGGCGTCCAACAGGGCCAATGGCGAATATGCCTCGCGTCTTGAATGCCCGAGTCGCAACGCTCATCCGCGCTAAGCTGTGTAACGCATGCTGGCGACGGCCCGGTCGCATGTGCCCTGTATCCTCACGTACAACTGTTGAGTGGGTTGCTGCTGTTGGGGCCATGCTTTATATAAGGCGTGGACGGAATGCTGCTTTTCACAGAGCTCTTCGCCCTAACAATGGAAGCACCCCCGTACTCCCCGACTGTGTTGGGTGACGAGAGATTGCTCCCGCACGATTACATCTGTGCAGGTGGCAGCCTAAGAGCTATTGAAGATGACGTGTTGGCAAGCCTGCGCAGAGACGGCACATCCAGCTTGTCTCCAACATCTACATCCTCCACCTCACCCACATCAGCATATAGCAATGCATCGACACCGCCCTCCCCAACCTCCCTCCTCTCGACACTCACTTCCGACGCACCACCCCCTCTAGACCCTCCTCCCAGCTATACCCCTCTCGACGCCCTGGCCCGTTCTTTCCGGCTCGATGCCCCCTTCGTCTACACTACTCGCACAAGCTGCCTTCCCCGCTACCAATTCCAAGCCGACCTCACGCGCGGTGGGAAGCCAGCTAAGCTCAGTATCCGCCGCTTGCTGCCTGCGGAAGCGCGCTCGCGGTCTATATCCTCCGGACCATCAGGCGCGACAGTACCCAAGCCGGACTACGACGATACTTACACGCTATACGCCTGTTCGTGTACGCAACTCGCGGGGAAATACTACACGCGGTACGAGATGCGCGGACAACGGTCGGGTACGTTGGATGGGATCATTACGTTTGACATGGGCGTCGGCTTGACAAGCAGCAAGAGCAAGGCGAAAATGAAAGTATGGCACTCGATACGCAATACGAGGCGGGATGCACTGGACCCGGCGAACGAGGCGCGCATGCGGAAGTACGGGTACCGCGCCGAGGAAGAGTGGGATCGACGGCTGTTGTTTTCAGTGAAGAAGGGCGTGTGGCGCGACTCTAAGGACAAGGAGGTTGCGAGGGAGGCCAGGGAGGGGGAGATGCGGGTTACGGAGGTGGTGGGCGGAGAGGGGTGGAAGAGGGATCTGGTGGTGAGTTGCTGGGTGGTGAAGGCGTGGATGACGGGCGCCATCTAGAATCTGCCAAGACGCGCCGCGGCACGGCCAACCGGGCGAGGCCCATCTCCGTCTCGATTCACACGTCAAACCTCGTCGTCGTCCTCTTGTCCCTCGCACCCGCAACCGCTCGAGAGATAAGCACCCGCTTTTTCCGCACCCGGTCTGTGTGCGTTCACACGACGTTCCTCCCTACCACACCCAGTCTTCGCGTCCCAAATGTAGCCGCACACGCGCCCTCTTCGGAAAAAACCCCCACCTACTTTGTCCTCGCAGCGTCCGGCCTCCGCAATGCCGCTCTTTACCCCCTCACGTGTACTCGCTTTCTTCCTATCGTTTGCGCTTGTCAGCTTCCTGTGGAGAATCGGCTTGCCGCGCCAGTACTCGGCGTCCTCGCTGCCCGTCGTCCAGCCTGATCCGTCACGAACGATTCCGCTTCCGCTACCAGATGCCGTAAACCCAGCTGTGGGGGCCGAGAACGGAAGAGATGGAGGCGCGCAGACAACACTGGGTGAAGGACAAACGACAGCGCACGAGGATGGAAATACAGGCTCAAAGACGAACTGCAAAGACGTACGCGGCGCGCGGGATACCATGGTCATCGTGAAAACGAGCCGTGCCGAGATGAAAGACAAGCTACCTCCGCACCTGCAGTCTCTCCTCTCCTGCGTCCCACATGCCGCTCTCTTCAGCGATCACTCGGGCACCATCTCCGGCATCCCCATATACAACGCGCTGGAGCCCATATCGAACACAACAAAAGCGAAGCACGACGAATTCCTCGCGTACGAAAGCATGCAGGCGGACAACGGCTTCACGCCGACCGTAGACCAACTGGCCGCGCTCGAGAAATGGAAATTCCTGCCCATGGTGTATAAGGTCGCTACGATGCACCCGCATTACAAGTTTTACCTTTTCGTGGATGTCGATACCGCGGTTAGCTGGTCCAGCCTCCTTCAGTGGCTCGCACGCTTCGACTTTCGCATCCAGTATTACATCGGTGCGCCCGCCACCACGCACGAGGACATGAGGTTCGCGAAACAAGGGTCTGGCATCTTGCTCTCGTACGGCGCGATGAGGCACTTCGTCAAGAGCTATGAGGAGCGGTATGAGAGCGAGTGGGAAGCTCGCGTGGCTAGCTCGTGCTGCGGAGATCAAGCGCTGGGCGAAGCGATGCGGGCTTCCAGAGTGGAGTTTTATGCGGTGGAGGGGATGGTGGGCGAGGAGAGAGAAGGGGTGGAGTGGAGCCAGAGGGGATGGTGCGTGCCGGTTGTTACTTGGCGTGGCTTGGGAGAGGAAGAGAGCGGGGCGTTTTACAAAGAACAGGAGAAGTGGACGGCAAAATGGGGGTGGGAAAAGCCCGTGCTGCATAGGGATGTATTTAGGGAGGCTGTGATGCCATTGCTAGAGGAGGAGAAGGCGGAATGGGATAATGGCTCGAAGGATTCGGTCATCAAAGGCGAACCGAAGGATGAAGAGAATCACGACATCCCTGCCCCTTCGCGCGGGAAAAGAGATGCAGACACCGTATCTACCACCCTCCAGCACGCTGTGCTTTCTCCAGCCAATTGCAGGAATCTGTGCAAGCAGACGGAAGACTGCGTCCAGTGGAAACACTCTTCCGCGGAAAGGGGCGCCTGCCATCTCTCCCGCCGTATCCGCCTCGGAAAACAAAGCAAGAATGCAGGTGGAGAGAAAGGGCAATGGACGAGCGGATGGATCATGGAGCGTGTGAAGAAAGCTACGGAGGAGTGGGGCGGATGTGAGAAGGTGGAGTGGGGATATAAGCTGTGATAGCGGACGTAAGCATCGTCATCATGTTGGACGGGAGGTATGTAACCTCGCTATATGGATGCCTTGAGATCGTGGTCGATTATACGATACGTGCGTGAGTTAATGTAGGGTGGTGGGATGGATGGTGGATGGACAATTATACCCTGAGGAAGTGTGTAGCGTGTGTAAGATAAGCGTTGGGGTTGATGGGATGGAATATGTTTCATGCACTACATAGAAATATCATGAGTTTACGAATTTTCCGCTGCGTTTAGGGATATGGCGTGATGGATTCAAGCAACGAAAATATGAGCGCGTCAGCTAGGTTTTGGGCTGCCTGAGTGTAGGAATGGGGTCTCTTCCGGATTCGAGTATTGCGGTGGATTAATGGGAACTGACTGTTTGGCTCCCGTATGAATAGTTGAGTACTTAACTAAAGCGCCTAGTAAGCCTAAATGTATGCTCCAGTATACTAAAGGAAAATACCTTCAACACACCCTATATAGCTTATGTAGAGCTCTATCTCAGAGAATTAGACCTGTCGCTCTTTTTCTAAGCTCACTCCCATATAGATAGATTTTTCAGGTTTGATACAGGTTGAGTGGGATCAAAAACTATGCTTATTTTCATCGTTGCTATGTCGGGGGAAAGGTCTTTAACTGAGGAAAGCCGATAAAGCGAGTTCTTTGCTTAAGTGCGTCTTGATGGATGGTAATAGAGAATCCAAGGATGAAAGAAATAGAGAGGGGTTCGGGGTGCTGTGGAAGTATAATCCAGAGCTCAACGAGTCCATAAAAGATAATTTATACGACTACATGCGGCTACTGCAGTGGGGTGGACGTTCAATTATAATAAACTTTCATTCGTTAGTCTATAGTACTTTATTTCTTGAAGAGACTGCCGTTTGGACACGTATAAGAGCCTAATACACTTAATCGGATTCTGAGCTCGAAGACTGGTATAGCCGCTCATCGCTTGGTCCCTTGTTCTCCCTCTCTTTTTGTTTCTCCCTAACTTTTCGTTTTGGCTTGTGGTTTTTAGATTCACCGGTTTCTTCGCTATCAGAGACAGGCTCTTTCTCCCTCGACCTTAAATAAGCTTCATATCCTCTAAGATGCTTGGCTTCCTTTTCTACTTTACTATTCTTCTTTTTATGACTGCGCGGTTGATTCTTGCGCACCTTCTCGTGATCGAGCCGCTCAGCGTATGTGCTACCCAGGGTTTCTTGACTATGAAATGTTAGATTCGTCCAACGTACGAAATGGAAGAAAACGGACTGGATGCAACATACATGTATTTGTCAAATTGGGTCACAGTGCGAGCGACCTTTTCAAACTGCGCTCTTCCAAGTTTTACCGCAATATCGATTTCCTTTTTGTAAGCGTTTGGATCACTTACGTCCAGGCCAACCAACTGTTCACGGGCTTCATATTCTGCTAAGGCAACTGCTGTATGGAAGGCGTTGCGAATCTGGCGTCCGTTCCACCTCTCTTCTTCGGAAACGCTGTTAAAATGCTCTCGCGCCCATGCTCTGATGCCTTTGCCATCTATATAAAAGTTCTCGCGATTCGCATTAGCTTTCCTCGTGATTTCGACGAAGACTCTAAACACGGCTACAGTATCTTGCTCATTGAAATTTGGATCTCGGCTAACATCAGTAGCTGGCTGCTGGTGGACAAGACTGTACTTACAGAAGAGCGATAGGTGAACCCGCGATTTAAATGCCTCATCAAATGTTCCGATACGATTTGTCGTGAGGATCAGAACACCTTTGTAGTACTCGAGCATGCGGAGAAACACCGAGACTGTCGCGTTACGGGTATAGTCTTCTTTTGTGCGTTTGGCCATGAACACATCCGCTTCATCCAATAGCAGAATACAGTCCCAACGCGTTGCATGCGAAAGATGAACGGATAAATTAGATTCGACTTCCTTCGCGGATGTTCCTAGATCACCGCAAGTCAGGGGGTATAATGGTCGCTCGACCATGTCTGCTACACATTCTGCTGTTGCGGTCTTGCCTACTCCGGGAGCTCCTAAACCCCGTCAGTAATTAGCTCGTGTAACTCACATGCTATACGCATCCCCATATATGGGACTTAATGTCATACCGTGAATCAAGATGGTCAGCCCTTGTCCCTTTCCGCGCACGACATCTAGCGCGATTTCATTGCCATCACCTTGCAGTCTCCTTTTCCTGAAATGTTCCTGCACTTGAGACTGTATCATGTGTTTGCTATCAGGAGAAAGTACAAGCTGGAGATAGAACATGTATTAGTAAATATTCTCGCTGGTCATAAGCCGACTCACCTGATTGAATTTTAATTCTTCCTTAGATCGTGTGACGTCGGAAAGATCATCAATGAGTACACGAGCTAAGGTACATTTCAGCGCAGAAATAAATATTTGCGGCTAAATATTCTTACCCCACCTCCGAGACCGAAGACGCAGGCCGAATAAACGGTGTGTGCAGATTGCTAGATCCTCATCAGTCATCTTTGACTTGCTCATATTTCTTTCATAGTAATCAGAAAAGTACTGTCTTCCTTCAACGTGGTCTTTCATGAGGTTTTCGTCGACGTGGTAATCACGTACGATACTTGGTCGATTTTCGTAGGGCACGCATGGCACACGGCAACAATGATCTGTTTCTCGGACGTCGACCTCTTCTGGATTAAACCATCTTGGTCTATCTAGATTATGATTCCAGCGTTAGGGATTTACTGAAGCTATTCATTGTGCGGCTTACCTGCTTGTCCGGTAGAGTCAAAATACTGCCCCATATCAATTATCATTGGCTCGTCTATCTTGTCTTTCGTCCATAGATCTTGTCCTTGACATTCAACATAACGTCCGTTTTTGGCTTCGGCGTAATCCAAAAATCTTCTCCCGAATTTTATGGCATTTGCCATCAAAGTAGCTGGATCTTCTGAAAATTCGACAGGATAAATCTCCAAGTCCGTAACTTCGCGATCCCCAGGAAAAGGTCTGATGAAAAATCTTCGGCGTGCAGGAGTAATCATAAACCCGTTATGATCAAGGTGATAGGTGTCAATAGTGAAAGGTAACATTCCATCTGCTTCTTGAGCTGGAGTCGGGGGAGGTCGCCGGCCCGCTAGCGGGAGGTCTGGCACTACCAAAGGAAGGGGGGGAGGCCCTGCGCAAATCGGCATTCTACCTCCTTGAACTGCTAGAACTCTCCAAATTGATGTGTACCATTCTCCACTGTACTCAAAATCAAGGTCCCGCTTCATGACTACATGGTCGCCTGGTTGAAACACGTGCCACAGGTCGCCAAAGGATACCCGCGACGATGCCCGATTTCGGAAAGTTTCATGAACTGGTATAAGGTAATCATTAACAAAGTTTGTGAAACAATCAAGAAAGTCTTTCGCGATTTTAGAGTTGGAAAAATCCTGCTGAACTTGCTTGCTGCATTGCAAGCAACATGACAATTGGAGTTGCATGAGTAACTCGTCGACAGTGTCCACCGTCAGGTCAATGTTATCTGTCACGGCACTAGAGCACTCTTCCTGATTCAAAACTCTAGGCACGTCTTTCTCATCTCCGTTTTGGATTTTGTCATTGTTCTTTCCAAATTTAAATCTTGAGTTTGATTGGCCAGCGGAGCTGTTGTCTTGACCCCCTTGTGAATCGATCATTGACTTCACCATATTCTCGTGAGCTTCTATACTCTGCCTTAAACCGAGAAACTTTTTCAGAATAATGTCTTTCTTTTGCATGAACTCTTTATATGGCCTAAGTACGGTAAGACTCTTCAACTTGTCAAGGTGATGATTTCCTGGTTTGGGGCTGAGGATGACGCGTAACAAATATCTCAATGAAAATACATTGATACGAATCCTCTCGGGCATATATTTCCCCTTGAGGAGTTCTAACTCTCTGCTTGCAATATCATTCTGAGTAGATGTAAGCGGGTCTGAGATCTTCTTCCCTTCCGGTGGGGAATTGGAGCGTTGTGTCTGCTTCATCATAGGCATGAAAACCTGGTCGCCAACTAGAACTTCGATAGCACAAGTGGGTTTGTCTAGAGATGTTGGGCCGGGGCCGTCAAACTTATCCCAGAATTTAGGCAGAATTTGGGGGAGAATTCGAACATTTGGCGTCTCAGACTGAGCTGGAGATAGAGGCGGCGGAGGAATACCATTTTTGATTCGGTGTAACGTAGCGACGATAGAATCTTTTTCCATCTCCAACTTGAAAAGCCGTTTGTCCAATTCTTCCAATTGAGATCGTCCATCGACGCCTGCAAGGGATTGAGCTACAAGCTAAGCATAAATGGTATAACTACCTTGTTTGACTTACTCAAGTCCACGCCGGCACCTTCTTCAGCCGTATCTTCTCTTCTAGACACTCTATTATCATCTCCAACAATGCGCTTATTGTCAGAACCTGTTCCAGCGCGTTTAGAAACACCTTCGTTTTCAATGCTCGGGACGGTATCAGGTTGATCTTCGTCTATTGCTTCTTCGACTGGAGTCGGTATTACGTTCGTAGGCGAATCTTCCCGGGATTTAGCTGCACTCCCCATGTCTCTGCAATATTTGTCAATGGAAGACATAATATTGTCAAATTTGACAACCAGTGGACGACAAACAACTTAAGCCTACAGTGGAAAGGCTATCAATAGATAAGAATTATAAAATCGAAGAACGCGCAAGGCCGGATGGACGTAAGAAAATCCCTCATATGCAAGTATGTATTTGTTGGTGTGCTGGTATCCAATACCAATAACGTGTTTTATCAGTAAGCTACGCATATCCCTGAGCTGAGAATGCATTCTTGAGGTTGTAGGGGGGTGATTTTCGTGGTTTTTGGTGCGTTTTGGGGTGTGCAGCTTACTGATCAAATATGGGATCTGACTCAGAGCAATTTGAGTGGATATTTGCATCACATTCGCCGTCTAAATCCGGTTGCCTGAATGTAAGCCGCGTTGCCTGATACTGCCTCGGCGTTCAGCCTGGTCCTCACTTTTTTTCTCAAGCCTCGCATTCTCGCGACTCCATACTATGAAATTGGGACCATCATGCTCTCCAACCACTTCCCGCTACCCTCCTCTCATGGTGTAGAAGTAGACTTTCTACAAAATCAACCATTTGAATTCCAAGACATCGGAAACAACTGCGTGTATGATACAAATACACAAGAGTTCATCGCGCGAACTTCTATCATCGCTGCAACGATAGTTGAATCTCATGAAGAAGGGACTAATCATAACAAAGTTCGCTTAACACGTACTCACGATTGTCTTGTTGCAGCCATTCAAACACTCAACACTGCGAAACAGAAGAAGTCTAACAAGCAAGTTGTGCTGAGCTTGTCGGAAGCCACTTGTTGGGAAGATGTCATTGCCGCCGTCAAGGGTGCCCAGGGAAAGTATCTTCAGAAGGATAGCCCGTCAAGTAAAGTGCGGGCTGCTTTCCGCAAAGTCGAAGACAATGCGAAATCTATTCAGCCATTTCTGGGTCTTCTTCCCGACGGTCAATACAAGACCCTATGCGGAGGCCTAACCTTGGTGCTTGAGGTATGCTATCTTTATTTTGTACAGATCACCGTATACCTAACTATGAGCAGGCAATGATGAAGAAGGCCGAAATGCGGGAGAATATTGCCGACTTACTGGATCAGCTCCCAGATACACTCCAGTCATGTGAAGACTATGCTGCAGTTTATCCAGGTAAAAACACATTACGGAACCGGATCGAAGACCTGTACATCCGGATAGTGGAGGCTATCGAGACCTTAATCATTTGGTATTCGAAGAAATCGTTAAGTTCGTATCTGCCTCATCGTTTCACTGCTTTAATTGATCCCAATAGACCGCACGACGAAGGCATTCTTCAAAAATGATGGCTATACTGATGACTTTAACTTGCGACTCAAATCAATCGAAATGGCAAAGAAAAATCTCAACGAAGAAGCTAACATGTATCTACATTGGCGAGCACGATTGATCGAGCAAGGCGTTATGGAGACCAATAAGCGGTCACAAGAGATGAGTGCCAACATGGCAATTATAGGCAACCGGCTTTGGGAAGAGCTTCAGAAAGAGAGTAAAGCTGCTGCTAATAGAATATCTTCTATCGAGACCAATATCGTGAATGGTATATCTGGCGTATTGAAAGACTACACGAAGAATTCTGGATGTGAGATTACTTCTTCATCCTTGAAATTACAAGGCTAATGGTGGCAGGGACACAAGAGCGGGATAAGTATAGGCAAAGGATACGAGACCTAGGTATGTGTAATCAGCTTTTTGGAGTGTACCAGACCAAATCTCAGACTCATTATTCAGGATCTTGGCACTGCATTCTAACAAACATGCAGCAGCAAGAGTTCGTGAGTTGGAAGCGATGCTCGTTGCGAAAACTGTCCAATCCGACTCTCTGGCTCGCCGGTTACACTTAACTTTGCCGGCAGATGGGTGTCGAGACAATGCCCAGACTGTGTTAGCCAGCGGCATCACGCAACGCACTCGCTACCAAGCGCGCTCAAAGTTCATTGCTGACAATCAAGAATTTCGCGACTGGTACATCGCAAGCGATAGCCAATTTCTTTGCATTAACGGTAATTTCGAGCAAGATTCCTTTTCACCAACCGCATTCCTCGCGTCAATGATTGTCGATGGCTTCAAGTCCAATCCTCAGGATGTCCTGTGCTTGCCTTTCTTTTGCGGACTACACACTGATACTATTCTGTGTGACGATGTAGAAGTTAGCGGGCCAACGCTTCTGCTGCGCACCTTGATCGCACAGATCCTCTGCCTGAGTGACATGGACGACAAGCAGTACCTCTCTTTTCTTACCGAAGAAAAGGTGGAAGAAATGGAAGATATGAGCAAGGAAACATACCTGGATGTCTTGAAGCAGCTCATTCGATGTCTCATGCAAGAATATAAAGCAGTTTTCATCGTCTTAGACGGCGTTGAATTTTATGATTCTGGAAAAAATAGATCATGGATGAAGAAGGTTATGAAGCACCTGGCGAGAATGACTAGAGAGGAAGCAGGAGTTGGTGGGTCATTAAAGGTTCTCATGATGGCTTCTTCGTACTGCTCCATTTTCAGCCGTGAATCTGGGCTCGAAGCGCTCGATATACCAGAGGAGATTGAATGTGATGGGGAAGGGTATGAAAGTTTGGGGGAATTGTCATAGACGTGGGTATCCCTTGCCATGGCTGAACAGGCTCCAAGTCGGTCGGGATTTGACTACAAGACTTAGTAGAGGTGACGGTTGTGTGAGTTCAAACTAGAGTAATCTATTCCTCTTTCGAGTCTCTTCTAGAGATAGTTACATGTTAAGTGACTTCTCTAGCCAAAATATCATGCAAGAAGTATTCGTCGACTACCAGGTAGTTGCCATTACCATCAGGCCAGATCACGAACGGGACTATGGCTGCGTAAAGGATACACAAGCATCGTCTCTCTAGAGATACTGTGGCCCAACGCCTATAAATTCACTTGAAGTCCTGAAAAACCACCTGCTACTGCACGCCATTGCGCAAGCGTCGAGAAAGTCTTCTTTCAAGCCACTGGACACTTTGCTTATCAAACACCAACTTAAGATAGGTTAAATCTAATGAAATTTTATCAGATTCAAAGTTGAATGAGCCCGAATTTTTGCTATATCCAGTCTCTTTACCGTTTCAGATTCATAGCCGGCTTCTTACCGTGCTGCGCATTCTCAGTGTTCACGCTTTGGGTCCAAATCTAGGCATCAAAATTATCCCAAAACGCGAAAAATCAATATATCTAGGCACGTGTAAAGATGACGAGTCGGAGAGCAAAGTGCGGCAACAAGTTGTGTGGTTGATCTATCGAGACGAAAATAGGTACGTAGGTACGTGTCTAGGCGCTACACCGGGCGGCCGGGTCACGCGCAAACCAATCAGACGCGGCATCTCCAGACCCCGTCAATGCGGCGGCAAGTGGAACAGCAAGCGTGCAACCCATACCTGAGCGCGAAACAATCTCTTAAGCGCGAGATAAACTGTGCTTGTGGCACTGAGAGGAGTGGGAAAGTGATATTGGCATCGCCCCACTAGGCAACGGTGGCTGTTTTGTGTGCTGGTTCGCTGCAAGCCATGTCAACATCGCAGGGCACTGCCTACGCGCGCAACCCCCGTTCTGACTGGTCGGGAAATTGGTTCACGCTGGGGTATAAGTCCTCGTCTGTCCCTCAAACTCGAACGTCAAGCGGATCTGGATCCACTCCAAACACATTCTTTCCAACGTCTATTCTTCTGTTTCCAGGCTGTGCCTGTCTTTGAATTAATCGGTGCTGTGCATCTTTACAACAACCGAAAAACCAAAACCTAAATATCGAAATTTCACATAGCAACCTAATACCCACCAAATACCGACAATATGCACGCCAGTCTCATCTTGCTCGCCGCTTCGCTCGCCGCTTCGGTCGTCGGCGCACCTGTTCCAACCGCGTCCCCATTCGAAAGCCCCGCACCGTTGATGGCTCGAGACGCAAACGCAGAAGCCATCGCACCAGTCCTTGCAGATTTGAAGCGCTCGATACTCGAACGACTAGACGCCATCGTCCAGCGCTCGGTTTCCGACAACAACGACGACACACTCGACACGGATGAGGTGCCGCAGCGCCCGGCCGCACGTTCCCTTGATATACCTCTTGGACTAAATGAAAAGCGCGACCCCCGGGATCAGAACGTGGGTTCAAGTTGGCAGAAGCGCGACCCTCGAGACCAAAACGTGGGCTCAAGTTGGCAGAAGCGCGACCCAAGCCCGCGGGATCAGAACGTAGGTTCGAGTTGGCAGAAGCGCGAGGCCCGTGATCAGAACGTGGGTTCAAGCTGGCAAAAGCGTGAGGCTCGCGATCAAAATGTGGGCTCAAGCTGGCAGAAGCGCGAGGCTCGTGATCAAAACGTAGGTTCGAGCTGGCAGAAACGTGAGGCCCGTGACCAGAATGTGGGTTCAAGTTGGCAGAAGCGCGACTCTAACGCAGATCGCCCGGCTTTCGAAGAGGACGAGGAGTAAGAAGGCATATTGAATGTGACCAACTTATCTTGTCTCCTTTTTCTTCCGCATTGTACTTGGCTGGTGGAGTGTAGGAAAAGATCTGAAGGGCGAATGGATGTATCGACGAGCTCGCTGCTTTGTACTTGAATGTCATTGTGTTGATGTGAAACGTCAAAATTTTGTATTCGCAGCCGCGATTTTTCTCTTCAAATTCACTGGACAGATACGAGAGTGTTAATAACAATGTGGTGCACTCACTAAACAGCAAATTCTACCCAGCTATCGAAAATTTGCAACTATGCAGTGTGATCTCAGATCAGACCTCTTTCCTACTCTTCACGTTTTCCCTGAGCACTTGCATCGAAGAGAAGAGAAAAGAAATGATTTATCAACTATAGCTTGAGGTTGTAAAGTACCGCTACACACCAGTCCTCGATACCTAAGGTTTTTTTTCACCCGTTCGGTAGCCCTATATCCATCCTGGCCGCGGTTCCGGCTTCCTCGTAATAGGAGATAGCCCTGAAATCCGCCAGTCCTTCGTCGGAAGCATCCTAGCATTCAGCTCCTTTGCCTTGGACCGCGGCGTACCGCAACCCTGCGAAGCGGTGATTTTTTGCTGCACAGCGCCAGAAAGGCCGTAGAACAGCGTCGCGATAGCCGAGTTTTTCCACACACCGACTCGGTCCTTCTCCACGGAAGTGCGCATCACGGTGCCCACAAGAAAGATCATCGTCAACACGAGTAACGTGATGGGCAAAGTGAGCCACACCCAACGGACTTCAATATATGTTTCCTGGCTGAAAGACTTGCCGATAGCCGAGTAGTTGCTCGACTGCCGCATGATGTTTGTCATTGCTGTTGCGAACCTTTCCATGTGATTTGTCACGTTGTTTGGTGCAGACCATGGATTTTTCGAGAATTCACGGGAATAGGGATTCCTATCCCAGGTCAAGTACTTCATTGCCGGTTTCGAAGCATTGTTCGCGAGCGTGACAGTTGACGGTAGATAGTTGTCAAAAATGGCGAGAATGTTGAAAGCCGTTTGGTTCGACGCCCCGTAGCTGGAAATGTTGCCTTGACCGTTCTGGGCGTGCGGATCGACCGTGATATTCTGCAGGTATACTACTTTCGCCTTATCTTCAGGGTCGTCAGAATCTGGTGCAATCAAGGTCCAGGGATAGGGTCCTGCAGTTGTGTTGATGAAGCGGTCTTTGACAATCTCTGTGTACGTTCCCGAATGATACGATGAATCGATTGTCTTAACACACCATGACAAGATGCACTCTAGTGCTCGTGGCTTCTGGTGCTCAAAGATGCTCCTTAAGACGCCCTCCTGGTCTGGCCCTTCGGTAGTGGAAGCTACGACAAAGTTAGCAAGAGGGTTCCGGACGTGCTTGAAATTAATGGAGCCGCCGAAGAGTGGGATCCTTTTGATGTTGCTGATAAGCGGTAAGAGACGCGTCGTCAGTATCTCGCCAGAGGGTTTGTTAGTGGACGCGTCCACTTGGTAACCCTGCATGAGTATCGGCCTCTCGCTGGTTGAATTGAAAAACCACCCGCACATGGTTCCATTGTCAGGAATGATAAAGGAAGTTGAGCTCGAGGTCCAATCCAGTGGGCCGGGGAGGCAGCCAAAGTCCAGCATATCGGCCACGTCCGCACACTCGCTACAGACGCCGAGCGTCTCATAGGGTTCCCAGGTACAATCACTTGACGGGCAAGATAGTGGTATCTCCGCACGAGTTGCATTACCGACCTTAAACTGCGGGGTTCCAAAGTCAAAGAAAAACTTATCGATTGTCGCGCTTATGTCGAGGTCAGGGCTGATGGTCTCTGTCTTATTTCTCAGAATCTTGGTGAAGTGTGGTTCGTACTGTATGACCCTCGGAATAGAACTGTTCTGCGATAGAGGCACTGTTACCTGCGGGTAGCGAACCACTTGCTGAAAGAATGGCTCCATAGCCATTACGAATATGGTGATTGCAGCACCGAGCGCAGCAAGTGTTGTACCTTTTGTATGGACGAGAAGCATTAAAGATCCCCAAGGACCGCGAGACGCATTATCGAACAGTTCAAAGTCCCACATTTTCTTCGAACGACCCTGGAACCAGTTCCATTTCAGCTGGCCAAGCGCCTCAGAGACTGGAAGCATGAGGGAAGCCGAAGCGATTCTTGAGAGGGTAGCGATGTAGGCACCTAGTGTAATGTTCATAGGCCAGTGTTCCGGTAAAGGCTTGTCCTGCTGGAAGAACAATAAGACGATGATTGCACACATACACAACGCACTCAGTAACCAGCTGATGATCTCGAGAAGCCAACGCTTAGCAACGTTACTAGAAGCGCTATATTTCCAAAGCTTTTGCTCGATACCCTCTGCAAGGTTAGGTGTGAAAGTTTTCTTGATGGGTTCGCCTTTCTCGGCTTTAGCGAGTTGCTCGCCTCCTGGGGATCGTATCGGACTCGGGTCGGGATGAAATGGGGCTTCTGCTATTCCAAGCCCCAAGTTGCTCTTCTTCGTTAGCTCAGTATCGTCCACTGGTGTGTTTGGAATCGATGACCCGCTGGTAAAGCTTCTCCTTCCAGAGTCATCATGTATCGTCGTTACTGGCGAGAGAGGAGAGAATGTTACTCGACGAGCTCGCACGCGTGCCCTGCCTTTCTCATTGGATTTGACGTCGAAGCGAAGTGCAGGACGAGGAAGCTGAGGCCGATACAAGCGGCGTGGTGTTTCTAGGCGAAGAACCGGGACGGTTAGGCTCCCTAAAGAAGCAGCGGGCGAAGTAGTCGGATCGTAGGAGGGAGGGGCTGCTAGGTGTCCTGAGGAAGTTGTAGGCGAGGCAGTCGAACGATAGGAAGGCGGCGCAGGGGATGTTGTAATGACACAGTGAATGGGATGGTCTCTCGAATTGAGATTACAGGTCGGACATATCTGCTCACGTTCGTTGCCGGTATCAAGGTATATTGGAATTTGCGGATTGCGAGACCAGAATGGGGATATAGGGGGTTTAGGCATCGTCTAAGGAAAGGAAAAAATGAGATGAGAAAAATAAGGTCGAGCAGAGTGCCAGATCAATGGCGCTACTGCATAGACTGTTCACGTCCGAAGAAGGATCGAGCGGAAGGTGAAGGAAAGCGGATGGCTGGACTAAAGCGGGAAAGTCAGGGTTTGTAGGAATATAGGAATTTGAAAGTTGTCAATCGCATGTCAAGGCATAAAGCATAAGCCATACAGGTTACACGGCCTATGCTTGTCGATCTTCACAAATGTCATTGCCGCTCAGAGCCTCCAGTCATTGCGAAGCCTACGCGCAGAAGTTGGTCTACGCCTCAATCCTAGGCGTTAGGCAACCAGACTGCAAAATACAACATTAACAGCAGGAAATGTAAGAAGTTGGGGTTAGCTTTCGGCCGATGCGCTGGAAACCAATGGAGACTCTATATAAGCGCTAGGATGGATTGCTTTGTTTGAGAACACGTGCAGGCGCCGGTGGCTCAAACCACCACTAAGGCGCGGTATGTAGATCTGTTACAGAAAAGAAACCCGTCTGTTTCTAATGAGCAGGCCTAGGCAAAATTGCTGCTGAAACGTTGAACCATTGGTGGTGGTTGCTCGGTGTTGCTGCTGACGATTCACGCGCCGGGGGCTCTGTGCAACCTCCATTGATTGGCCAGACACGCGCGCTCGTCGTAAGGACAAAGCAACAAGTACTGCAGCCTGTTATCAACATTTTTGTATACCTACCGAGACATTTGATAATTCGACTGACTGTTTCGTGCAGGAAGTGAAATAAATGTTAAACTGGCTTCCATCGGTGCCTTTGAGCAGTAACGGTCGCTCCTTAAGCTTATCTGATAACGCCTACGGCACAACGGAGACATAACTATAGGTAATCTACCCACTAAACTATGCATCTTTAATTTATCTGTTAGTGTCTAGACCCCAGCTTTCTGATATTAATCTAGGTAAGATTGTAATATTCTGCAAGCAACCGGGCCCACAACAAGGCCACGTACTTCCCTAGCGACCGATAGACCTTAATGTCAAACATGTCATTCTAGTAACTGCCTATACGCTACCCCGCCTGCTGTTAAGCTTTCGTAACGGGCTCTTATATGCTTTCCTATCCGTTCCTTCGATGCCGCGATGTAAAAATTCTGCCAAAAATTTTCAGTAATACCAATACGGATTCTCACAGTGTGGTAAAGGACTGTTCAAATCAAAAGCAGGAGTATCACCTCATTCCACTCATAAAAAAAAGGGTACTTTTGCATTTGTACAAGTAAACCCTTGTTTAACGATACGCTGACGTTCCCTGACACGACAGACACATTGCATAACCTCCGCATATGTCTCCGCCTCGGTATCAAAACAATGCTCCCCAAGCGTCTTCTAAACAGTCGAAGGGTATAAAAAGCCGAGTGAAACATGTAACAAATGACCCCTTAACTCCCAAAGTTCATCGTTCTTCGCTCTTCTCATCCTAACAACGCACCTCTAACAGGATTATAAAAGCGGGGGGATAAGAAGTGGAGAAAAGAAAACACATCAGAGCATCTGTAGAAAGACGCAATGGCTGCATCGCGAAGAGGAAATCGTAGCGACCCTCGACTTAAGCAATACGGAAGCTGAATGCTATTATAAGCATTAGTCCCTACATGTAGTGTCCTGTAAGTAAGTCCGTGAAAGATTGAGAGGAGCATATAGACCCGTTCGTGTATTGCCAATGCAAAAACCCTTTATCATTTTGTCGTATATAGCCGATTGATATGCTTCTATGTAGTTCTTTGATTGTGGATTGGGAGCGCTTTTACGGGAGATCTAGGCGGGTGCATGTTAGGCTCCATGACTCCAAAATATCACCCACTCTTTAAACCTGCATATCACACTCCGCCAGATCTTTCTGAATTATTCGTAATGCGTTCGCTCAAATGATTTTGCTACGTCGGTACGTCTAGTCCGCTTTAAGTAAGCAACAAGTTGTCTCCAATAGCAACAACATGGCTATTGAAGTTTATGCTTGCGATCGAAGTGCTTTTTGGTTGTTTGTATCACGTTTGCCTAGGCTGCTAGATGCAAGAGAGCGTCTCATGCATCGGCAGCCGTAACATTATTGGCCAGATGAAGGCGGCATTCGATATTTGCTTCGAGTCTTAAATAAGATCATGTGGTCCGGCGATGGCAACCCATCATAGACATCGTCGCCACTAGTCCCGTTGCAAATGCAGTCTGATGGATTACAGCGAAAGGATATAGATGATGTATCATGCGATTGGCTAATGCTTGATTTTTTCAAATTGGATTAAACTCCGGAGACTCTTCCTGAGATGTAAGAGCTATGGCTAAATCTTGTTATAAATCTTTTTCTTGTTGTATTTTCTCGAGTCAACCCCAGGAGTACCACAAAATTAAAAGCAAGAACCATGCAAGGCATCCTTTGCAGTTCAACAAAAAGGCGTCAAAGGATGATTGCTTGTACTTCATTCGCAACCCTTTTTTCTTTCTTGCAGTAGAAACACCAAGACAGGAATTTGCCCGTCAATAAGTGTTTATATCTAAGAACAACACCAAACGTAGTGTTGCTTCTGAAGGAATCATACTTTTACCTAGATCCTCGTGCCGCAAAAGATCCTCACTATCATGAAATGACACGTCCCAGCTATCCGAGTGAATATCATATAAGATATTAAGCTTTGAAGCGCTAGAATTATGTCCAGTGGTGGTCGCTATGGTTGAGTTTGGCACGCCCCAATCCAGAGTATATAGAAGTGCTAAAAGGATAGCAACTAACAGAAGACTTTGTGTGCCTTTAGGACTCTTTTTTAAAGTTTCATTTGGGCACTGAACGGACAGGGCGTTTTATTATGAAAGGATCCCGGGCGGTGCAACTCTCACTGGAAATAGAAGGCTCCGCCACCGCCATTAGCAATTCAGGCCCCGATGACTAACGCCCGCAAGAATACGTGCCAGCGTGTTTGGGGACGCACACAAGCGAATACGGACTAATCGACTGCATTATTGGCCAGTCAGAAACTGTTGTGGTTTTCTCAGATCAGATTTGGCGGCCTTATACTGCACGTAAGATGAAACTAGGCCTGAAGACCACAGAAAGGAGCATCTTTAGTAGCTTAATTCCCAGCACCTAGCTTCATATCCCTCACAATTCAGCATGGTCTCTTCGACATACGAGTCTATCTTTTCCTACAACCTAACCAGGCCATATCCCTTTCGGTGGTTTACACCGGTTGTGTTCGTGGGAACACTCGCCGCCACGGCGCTTTTCTCTTTCGTCAACATCGCTACGACTGGCTATGAGATGGTAACAGTTGAGACGGCTGATCCCAATACCACCATTGCCCACGGCACCTACTTCTCGGAATGGCCATCGTATCTAACGGCCAAAACCAGGCCGAGTTGTGAGTCGAAGACTCTTGCCATCAACAACGCATACTACACAAACAACACAGCCTTCGCCTACCGCCTCGAGAGCATCGGACAATCCCAAGGCCGCACGCAGCTAGGAGACATGCTCTACATGAACAATCGTCTGCAAAACTGCACAATCCCATCCATTAAAACGATCTACGAGGCTACGCAGCGCTCAGCCCTGCAAATTGCGCGACAGCAGTGGGGCGCGTCCCTGATGGCGGATGTAAACTGCGTGGTTGAGAATGCCCAAGGCGCCCTGATGATCAACATGACGACTAGATATGACCTCAACGACGAAGATGGCCCTGCAAGGTTCCCCGGTCGCAACGAGACGAGCAAGGCGAGTTTGTGGTGGGGCGAGTCGCTCCTGGCTTGGTACTACCTCAAGATCACGCGCGACATCCAGAAGGCGGTCGAAGACCCGGACGAGCGCGGGAAGAGGCCGACGTATAAAGGTTTCGCCGAGTTCTTCCCACCGAATACGACCCCCGGATCAGAGGATCACAGGTGGGCGCAGTCCTGGCAGGCTGCGAGGCGGCCCGGTTGCTATTTCGTGCCGTTCAGCAACAACGGCACTGTGGTCGAGGTCTTGTTCTGCGAAGATGGGCGGCTGGCATACCCGTCGATATGGCCGTCTGCAGAGACTATGGCCAAGTCTCTTTACGCAACTATCATGGCAGATCTAGGTCAAGGCGGTGTCAATATTGTCTCGGATCCGGATCTACTTAGAGATTTCACGAGCAACTTTACCGTGATACAAGCATTACAAGCGGGCGGTAGGGAAACCTGGGGATGGGGCAACAATCTCAAACACAAAACGGCATTCCCCGATCTGGCCGCAGGCCCATACACGACTAGCAACGCATCTAACTGGGAGCTTGGTGTTCATCCGTCCGTTATCTCGGTTACCTACCTGTGCCAGGTGCCTCGTCTCAAGAGTACGGGAAGTCTCTTCTTCTCTGTCCTGGTAGCAAACCTGGTCCTGTTGCAGGCGCTGTGGAAGATATTCGTCTTGGTGGTAGACTTCTTCGCTGCACGCAAACATCCCGAGATGAAAGATTATCAGGATTATCGGCCATCGCGAGGGCTCGATGAGGATTGATGCGTATCGTTATTTATGGAGTGGCCTATAACCCCACGCGTGAGTATCTGGATTATTAGATTTCAACTGAGGCTATACTGAAAGATAGAGTTAGGATAATGCCGACTCTTGGAGAGTATAATACTTTTCGCAGCTCGACTCGACTGACTCGGAAAGAATAAGGTATGTTCTGTAGAAGGGTATCAGATTCGCACATAAACGAGCACTGCCGAGCGTTCGTATTATCTATTCCCCTCCTTTGAGCACTGTGATGGAGGAAATGGTAGTATTTCTTTTCTCTCTTGGATGTCAATGATCTGATTGTATGCATTCAGATCAGTAAGGGGCCATGGGTGATGACGTGTAGACTTGCTGATATTTCTCGAACCCTGTCAAGAAGGAAAAAGCCGGAGATATGTTGTGGTTCCGAGGATCAAATCCAACTAGCTGTCGGGGAAAGACAGTCGTCGATAGCCTGTGTATGATCTAAGAAATGAAATCTGAGTGGTGGAACATCCTACGATGTAGGGTATGTGTGAAGACCCCGACCAGGAGTACACCAACGGTAAAAATAGCCATCACATGTTCTAAGCATGAAATCGCAGAAATTCCGCTGGTTCATCCAGAAAAGCCCTCAAAACCAGGATGCAAGAGAAAGGCGTCAATCGATACCACCCTAATCCGTGTACAGATGACCAAATACCGCCCATATTGCAATTCGCTCCAACACCAGATTAGCTAGTTAGTGCATGAGGTGGTATCCTGGAACCTTCCCTCCAGCGCCTTGCGTGCTCGGCCTATATCACAAAAGTGTCCCAGTCAATAGAACCCTCTCTTTTGGTATCACATATATAGTAGAAAAAAAAAAAACGCCAACAAGACCATTCATTCACATCTCACCCCACCTTCTTCCTCACGCTCCTATCCTCTCCAGTCTCTGCTTTCCTCTTCGCATTCTCCCCAATCGCGCCTCCTGGATGATTCTTCCTAAAGACGCCCTTCGTCTCGTGTGCATGGATCGCTTCAGCCAGGGTAAGCATTAGCATGTCACCGACGGCAATAGCCACCGTGGTCGAAGTAGTGGGTGCACAGACGCCAAAAGAAACTTCTTCGGGCTCATGAATGGGGGCCGGGAGGAGGATACCATTGGGCCTGTTGTGTAGGAGGGGGCAGTCTGCGGGTTTCGTCTGGGAGGTGAGGGCCAGGATGGGGGTCGAAGAAGGAATGTGCGGGAGGACGGCGAGGAGTTCGGAGGTTTTACCGGAGAAGGAGAGGAAGAGGATGGCATCATTCTATGAGTAACTATCAGCAACATGAAGAGAAAGACAAAACGAAGCAAGGCATGGTTTGAGGGCGAGGGCTGCGAAAAAGAATAGCCAATCTCCGAAGAGACCTTAAGGCCAGGAACAGAGAGTGAAAGAGCAAGAGGGGTATGTACCGGTCTCACGTCCCCCAAATCTCCATGCAGTGCTTCAGCAGGGTGCAAGAAAGAGCATGCTAGGCCGAGACTCTTCATGCTCGCTACTGTCTTACGGCCCACAAGCCCACTCTTACCTACACCGCAGACAAGCAGCTTGCCACCGGCCTCGTAGACGCGTGTCAAGCAGTCGACGGCTTGTAAAAGGCCCTCGCGGGCGGCAGGGTCCGACTGATAGAGGATGGTGATCTGCGAGAGGGCGGTGGCGGCAGTGGATAGGACGTGGACAGCGCGCGAGAGCAGAGTGGCGCCCTCGGGGTCGTCGACGGTGGTGGGGGGCGTCAGGGCCTCGGAACCGGCGCGTCGTCGCGGCATGGCGACGGGGGATTGCGGGGTGGGCATGCTGAGGCGCATGGCGTGCTTATGGGGGAAGAGAGAAAGAGTCGGGAATTATTATCGATCGCTCGGGAGTCGTGGCAAGGGATAGCTGCTAGCAGTTGGCGCTCGGGAAGGGTCGGAGGAGAAGATGAGGGGCGCGTTTACGGGGTGGAGGAGGAGGTGGAGGTGGAGGGTGGTGTTAGCAGAGCGAGTGGCAGAGACGGAGAGCAAGAGACGGCGGCGGGCGGAGAGGCGGCCATATTAATAAACAGGCTAGACAAGCGCATGGTGTTGACAAGAAGGGGGGTGGGCATGGTGGCATCAGGGTCGGTCGGTGGGGTCGAGTGCAACGCGCCCCGACGGCCTGAATTGCTATGATAAAGAAATGGCGGCATCGCGCTAGCGCCTTACGTGCCGGCCGTGCTAGGCCCCAACCAGCCCCTGGTGAATTCACCACTCCACACGCCCATCCGGCCAGACGTTGGCCCACGTTGCCCGAGCCCCGTCTTGTCTGCGTGCCTGCGATCCGCGCGCAGCGTCCATGTCTCATGCATCTGGCCCGGCCGCCGACGGCCCTCCCCTCACCGTCGCTTCCGCGGCTGACCGCAGCTGTGCCTTGCGCGCGCCCATGGGACTCAGCTTCTCTTCCTTGCCCATGACCACCATGCCCAGCTCGCGCCTGTACAGCTTCTCGGCCTGCTCCGACCCCGTCAGCAGAATCATCCAGCGCAGCTCCGGCATGTCTGCAACGAACTCTCGGCAGCAGCGGATCATCCACTGCCCGAGCCCGAGCCCGCGGTATTCGTCCTCTACGTAGACGTCTGTCAGATAGGCGAGCGTTACGTAGTCCGTCACCAAGCGCGCCATGCCGATGGGTGTGCGGCCGCCCGCCTCGTCGACCCTGTGTAGGCCCAGCATGCACGAGTTGTCCAGCATCGCCGTGAGGTGCGCGTCGGGGATCGGTTTGGCCCAGTACATGGCCTCGGTGGCGAAGGCCTTTTGGATGAACGGGTGGGGCAGGCCGTGGGTCGTCGAGAGGAAGAAGGCCTGGCCGTTGACCGTCTGCTGCCACTGCCTGGGGTCCATGGTGCGAGGCTGGTCGAGAGTGCTACGTCGCGTTCACACGATGCCAGCGTCTACACGTCAAATACTGCTCGCTGCAGTGACTCACTGGTCAAAGCCTGCGCGCGACAAGCGCGTTTGCGGATATCTAAGGACCGCTCCTGCCTCCGACCAGCCTCGGAGCTTGCCTTCAACCCCTCCGACCCCGCCAACGCCACGCCACACTGCCTACAAAGTACATTGACCCTCCATCTACACCAGTGCTCGCAGAATTTCATATGCCTCCAGAACGCCTACGCATCGCATTTCACAATTCCCATCCCGCCCAGCTCAAAAGTACGACTTGCGTCCATCTCGTGCACTACCTGCGAGCCCATCACTTCTGCACTGCATTGTTTGCCTTCCAGTTCATACCACTCTTTCGGCATCAGTTCTATCCACGGCTGTGCTGCCCCATGCAGCTCTGGTTTGACGTGCACGTCTGGCGACGTGCGCTTTTCCAGACCTAGTGGTACCCAGCAACACCACGTGCTCGTGCAAAAAAGTGTCAATCCGAGGATGGCAACTACGATGAGTGCTATTTTTGCTCCTGTAATACCCTCAGTGGAGCTCTTGACTTCTGATTTTCTGGCTATTGGCACGATCCTGCTTTCGCTGTTTGGGGTCCATGTCGCCTGTGAGAGGTTGAAATAGCCAGAGCCATAATCGACCGATATATGTACTTCCTGAAGAAACGTCCGTCCGAGAACCAATCGGCCAGACTGCACCACACGCTTCAACGGGAAGTAATAACTTTCCGTTTCGACGAATGGATAAGTGACATTCAGATCGAAGGCAGAGTAAGGAAGCGTGAAGGTCTTCCCCTCACCGCTTAGCCCAGGGCCCAAAGTGAAATTGACCTGAGGATTCACTCGAAGCAATCGGTCGTGAGTCGAAGAATTAACCAAGTATAAACGCGACTCTTCGTTCCATTCGATACCAAATGCCGTTTCGAAGGATTCACACACTGACTTCGGCAGCCAGATGTATGGTGTAACAGGATCTATGTACGCTGTTAAAACATCTTGGCCGGCAAAGCTCAATCGGTGCGATGCAGTGTCCTGTTGCGACAGAGATATGGACGAGATGTTGACTTGGAACTGCCATTCGGGGAGGTCCGGTGCGGTAGCGTTATTTCTAACATTTTTTTGATATGTAGTGTCTGGCTGAATTCGCGAAGCATCATACCCTCCCAGTACCAAGCTCGGTGGAATTCTGTTTCTCTGGTACGAGCCAGCCGTGTAGCTGAACGAGTTGGACGGAAGAAAGTCGGCCAATGGGAGTTCAAAGCGCCCCGGTAGCGTATAGGCCGTTTGGTTCTTATTCGCAACGGTGGAATCCGATAGGCCGAATACCCCGTAAAAGAAGTCACTTGAAGATATCCCAGCTAGGTCTTGGTTTGTCCATGCCGAATTATTCCCAGAGTCAACGTCTGTCAATGCAACGTTATTGCCACCGCATAACTGCATCGATCGTGTACCATTGGGGCCAGCCAAGTTCTCAAGACCGTAGAACGACAAGTTGCTTAGTAGCCCACTTGACCCGCAGTAGAGAGTTGGGTTCGCTTGCAACTCGTATACATTTCGAGCCCTGCAAACTGGGCCCTCGCTAGCATGAGTCCCATTGCAAAAATCTTCATCGATAGGTAACATGACGAACGGAAGTGAAAAGCCTAGGCACATGCGGAAATCTTCTGTGGATCGGAAACCGTCTATACCGGCTACAGTAACAACATAAGCAGCCCACGGTCCATCTGGTCCAATCCTACGGAATTTCATCAAAATCGTGTCCACACCATTTGCTATCAGCGCCCAGTCTAGACTTACCAGTCTGATGCAAAGTCTATAGAACGGGGCTTTGCGCCTGCTTGCGCTAAAACTGTAATTGTTTGAGCAGCTACGATGAACTGTAAAATGGAAATCATGCTGGCAAGATTCCAGGGGAGAAGGTACACCGGAGCGATATGCCATTGCGCGTTGCAGACATCTGTGAACTTTTAAGTTCACTTCATCACATATATTAGCACTGTGGCTTGGACCGTGGTGCATATGCATGATCCTGGAGATTCCCGACCAGATCCCCCAAACAATCAAATCACCTCTCTTGATCTATGATATCTATATAGCCATATCGCTCTAAATAACTAGCTAGCCTTCTGGCCCTAGTAACATAGGCGGAGTGTTCCCTACTTTCCTTGAGCGCAGAAATTGATTGAGCACCATCCCTCTTGCGAAAGGCAACTATTCGATTGGTCAGTGCAAGTACTGCGACGCTACCAAACTTCCCCATTGGCTGCAGTCTAATCTGGTGCATGCAGATCTGCACACGAACTCCGTTCCTCCCTCGACCAACTGTACTCGAACTCCGTTCCTCCCTCGACCAACTATACTCGAACCCCGCTCCTCCCTCAACCAACTGTACTCGAACTCCGCTCTTCTCTCGGCCAACTGTACTCGAACTCCGTTCCTCTCTCGACCAATTCGGTTCCTATATGCACTCGACATATACCTTGCACATTTTGTCCTCGTGCTGCCTAGCTTTTTGACAAGCTATTCACCAAATATCATTTTGTAGATGTGGAGCTACCATAGGTCTACTTTGATTTCGTATCTCTAACTATAGACTTCAAATCGAATCCTCTCTATCACCACCTCGCCAACGCCAAGGGGCTAATGTTGATTCCGCCCTTAGTCGATTGCGAGTAAGATCGACGTCACTTGCGCCAGGGAGACTCTGGAAGAAAGGGTCATTTGTTATATGTTCAATGTGCACGTCAGTTCCAAATGACATGGTGCTCGCGGTGAGCGGGGGCGAGTGAGAAACACGCACATCCCTCCGGATCTGTACACACCTATAGACGTCGTCAGGCAACTGGGTATACGACTCTAGGTCGTATTCTTGACTCTGATACACATTGTGGCCTTTTGGAAAGAGAACGGCAGCCATTCCCTGGATTTTCGAAGACGCCTTTCGCCTCAAATTCGAAGAATCTCTGTTATCGCTTTCTTTCTTGCCTGATGAACCAGCTCCACCGGACCTCAAAGACAGCTTTTCTGGCAGCAAGTGCGTAAAGAGGATCTTGAAAGCCGGCGCATTGGCGCAAAAAGCACCGACGTGGAGTTCCAGTAACGTGACAAGAAACAGATTCCACGTCTCCCACGTCACGTCGTATGTGACGTAGTAGATCCTGAAGCTGAAGACTGCCCTCGCAATAGCCAGCGCAACAACCCCATACCCAATAGCGAAGATAGCAAACAACGCAATCTTTTGCCGCACAGGCATCTGCAGCTTCCAAAATAACAGCGTAGGCAGAACTGCGGCGATAAAATCCTGTGTCGCCGACACCGTACTCGCTACGAGTAGTACCACGCCCTCATCATAGCAATCGAATGTCTCGCCTGCTAGTATCCTCAGCACGTTGGCTTCCTGGAAAAACGCACTGACGGGCCGACATCCGAAGATCGGGACAATCGTCAGCGAGATGCCGTAGCCTATGATGGAAGCTATGCTCAGCCAGACAGCCCATTTGAAGCTTCGAGAAACGACGCGTTCAGAAAGGCGCCGGTAGAAGAGAAGGATGGAGACTTTGATCATGCTGGAAGTCGTGCAGAAGAGGCAGAGGATCACGAGGACGTATTTTCGAGCGGTCACCAGGCGTTGGGGGTGGTTGAGGGCGTCGACGTCCCAGACGTGTCGGTCGAAGCCGGATTTTGTGGCTGCAATCGCCATGTCAGCTGGGCTGCTCTTCATACTTTCTGTCGGCAAAGTTCAACGTACCGAGGGGGAATATGACGGTTAGAGCAACAGCAGGTATCTGCATCCGTTCGAATTGATGTTAGCTTAATCCTATCCCTGGTGCAGGTCTACGGGAATTTGGGTGTGTGCACGTACAGTCGCCATCAACATCAACCAGTCATCCCACCCCACATTCCGCTGATAACATACCCGCACCCATAATCGTGCGCCTACCATAAGCACTGTGATCGGACCTAAAATACAAGCTATCCAAAAGATGAAATTTGGTCGCAAGACAACATCTTCTTCATTCACGGCGAGGTTGGCCCATTGCGCGACGACAGCGATTGGGGGATGAATGCCGCCAGGCATGTTCACAATTGAAGAAAGGAGTGATATAAAGTCGAGCATAAACCCGGTGCCTCAAGTTACCTGTCAATTGATTAATATACTAGAGGAAGGCTTGGCCAGGAACAAGGTTTCTTGTGTGGCGCATGTGGGCGGGTTTCGGCTTGGCGATGGGTGACGGGTGTAGGTGTGGTGAGGCATGCGGGCGAAGGCGTAGGATAGAGTTCGGAAGTAGGGATATGCGGCTGTTTCATGAGGCGTGGGTAGAAGATGTGATTTTGCATCTGCATCCTCACGCTTTGGTGAAATTTGTTAAAGGGGCAATGTGTGCTGTATACATCGTAACTTCATTATGACAGACATAAAATCTTACGTCCTGGTGATTTACATCACCGATTTCTGTTGACGAATTCGCAAGACGGGAGAAGGGTTGCTGGCGGCGTCGTCGAGATCCTGCTGTGCGCGTGTGTCAAGGTCCTGGGGTGTTTGGTACGCTTGCGCGGTAGGTTTCGCGCCAGTCCCTCCCGTCTAGAGTCTGGGCGTGTACATTACGACTTTGCCACCAGCACGACTTGCTGCGGAAAAGCCTTTTGTCGCGGAAGATTTCGAAAATGGCTTTCTTTTCTCTGCCCTACGCTATTATGTTGTAGTTGAAGCTTCCGTTGAATCATCGTTAGCAACGACGAACAATCAGGCTCTGTCGTCGGCCGAAAATCATCTACTTCATAGGAAACGTCCTTAACATGTATCTGTTCCCCCTTGTCCTTTTTTTTTTTTTTTTCACTGAATACTTGAGGAAAGCGCTTTCCTTTTCTCCACTACTGTTAAGCAGAGACTGAGTAAGGAGAGTGCAAATTGCGACCCTGACGTTTCACGAGCATATAGGAAGA
>Ga0247757_10000609_pt1 | contig 28952 bp, 28 predicted proteins | sample UWRJL126311R4_FD_180929 | JGI IMG/M metagenome (GOLD analysis project Ga0247757, IMG submission 180929) | Plant litter microbial communities from Arlington Agricultural Research Station in Wisconsin, United States - UWRJ-L126-311R-4 | ecosystem: Environmental > Terrestrial > Plant litter >...
ACTCGTCATGGGCGCCTACCTCGACGGACTCGAGGCGGCGAGGGCGGCAGGACGCGACCTGTCCCGCATCCACTCGGTGGCCTCGTTCTTCGTCTCCCGCGTCGACACCGAGATCGACAACCGACTCGAGAAGATCGGCACCCCCGAGGCTCTCGCGCTGCGCGGGAAGGCGGCGCTCGCCAACGCGCGTCTCGCGTATGCCGCGTACCAGCAGGTTTTCCATGTGCAGCCGCGGTTCCGAGGTCTGTTGGCGGCGGGCGCCCGCCCGCAGCGGGCGCTGTGGGCGTCGACGGGAGTCAAGAATCCCGACTACCCCGACACGCTGTACGTCACCGAGTTGGTCGCCCCGAACACTGTCAACACCGTGCCGGAGAAGACCCTCGACGCGTTCGCTGATCACGGTGAGGTTGCAGGCGACACCATATCTGGTACCGCGGTCCGGTCGCAGGAGGTCTTCGACGCGCTCACCGCCGTCGGGATCGATCTCGCCGACGTATTCGTCGTCCTGGAGAACGAGGGCGTCGACAAGTTCCAGGTCGCCTGGAGCGAGCTGCTGGCGGCCACCGCGGAGCAGCTTCGCACCGTCGGAGCCGACGTCCACTGAGGCCGGCTACCGGTAGACCAACCCCGAGAGCCGCATCGCCAACCCCTGACGCACGGCGGGAACCTGACTGGCACCGCCGATGAGCAGGTTGCGGAGCGGCCGGACCGGGGCGGGCAGGGTTGCCAGGGTGGTCAGGCGACCGGTCAACGCCAGCACTTGCCCGGCGATCGCTCGCCGCGCAGGACTCTAGGCGCCAACGCGGCATCCGAACCGGACAAAGACTGGATCAGTGCGTCGCCTAGCGCGACCGCGTCCTGGATGCCAAGGTTCATCCCCTGCCCGCCTACTGGGCTGTGTACATGGGCCGCGTCGCCCGCGAGCAGCAGGCGGCCGGCGCGGTAGGTGTAGGCGACGCGATAGTGGATCCGGAAGCGCGAGCCCCAGATCAGCTCGGTGACCACGATCCTCCCCGCGCCGAGCCCGCGGTCATCGAGCAGGTCCTGCACCAACTGCACCGAGGGCGTCTATTCCTCTCGGTCGCCCATAGAGCCAGCGGTAGCACTGGTGGTCGGCCGCTGGTCAGCGCCCGGGGATGGACCGCTCCCGCGGAAACTGCGTGCCCGGCGTTTCGGACCCTCGGCTATCTGAGGGGCGGCCGACGACGTTGTCCGAGTGATCTACCCCAGCAGGGTGCGCCTATGCGTCACCCAAACTCGGCCGGTAGTCCGCAACTTCGGCCTCAGCAGCGAGCAGCGCACCCAATTCGCCCTCCTGCTGGGCGACAAACACACCGATAACCTGCCGGCACACCTCCGGCACGCTGACCCCGCGCAGATCAGCAATACGTTTCAACCCGACCAGCATTGACGTCGACACGTGAAACTGCACAGCGAACTGACCGCACGAACCATCCTCGGGCGGTAACCCCGGACCAACGACCACCGGATGATCTGACCCGAATTCGTCAACATCAGCACCGCGAGCCCTCTCAATGGCCCCACCACTAGCGCCGCCAGCAACGCCCTCGTCCGGGTCGCGGAACTCCTCATGGCTGAACAAACCCATTGCGCCCACGCTAGACCTTGCAGAAAGCCGAAGCCGCCGGGTGAGCGGGTGCGGCCTGCAGGAGACCAAGGCGAAGCGAGGCGCTGAGGGGCTGGTCGTGGTTCTCAGTGCGGCTGGAAGGGGGTTCTCACTGCGTGGCCGACGCGGACCACCATGCGTCGACGCTAACAGCGCACTGAGCTAAAAACCGGCCCCCGCGGCAGTCCGTTTCCAGGACCAACCGAGGGCCGTAGGAACCTGCCGCTGAAGCTCGACGACGGAAACCGCGCCGCCGGCCGCCAAGCACCGAGTTCGGTTACAAGCTGGCCACGGTCGAGGAGCACGCCTCGTACGGAATCGAATTGCCCGTGTTCTCCGGCTGAGCCGGCGGTGTCGCACGGCGGAGTGGAGGCTGCAGTGACGCAGCCACCTCGTTCATGAACCGTGGCGTTCGATTGACTTCGCACGCTCGCCGGCGACCCGAAGAAACGCCCATCAGGTCGCGGACCGCCGATGGGGTGGCGGGCAGGATCGCGAGCGCCGGCCCATCGGGGTTGAAGAGGAACTCCTGCTCCACTGTGCCGCTCCTTGAAACCCGACCAATGTCTCACTGTCGCTGAGCAGCGGGCACGTTGATCGATCAGGCATCGGCGATGGACCGTTCACGGACCGCCTCCATGTGTGCGCGCATCGCCCCCTCCGCGGCAAGCGGGTCGCCCGCTTCGATCGCGGCCAGCACCCGCCCGTGCTCGGCAACCGCCTGTTCGGTGTCCGCCGGACCGCGTCGCACGCTTTGCCGCATCCGCTGCACCGACGCGCCAAGGCCGCCGACCATGCTGCGCAAGAACCGGTTTCCGCAGTGGTCGAGGATCGTCTGGTGAAAGCCCCAGTCCGCGTTGAAGTACGGCATCAGCGGGACCGGCAGCTGGTTGCGGTCCAGCGTCACGCCGTCCCATTCGCGGACGGCCCAGGCCGCCTCTTCATGGGCGCGGTGCGCGGCGCGCAGCTGGGGTAGCAGGTCGGGTTCCTGGAGTCGCGCCGCCCACTGGGCCGCCACGGTTTCGACGACCAAACGGGCATCGGCGAGTTCGGCGGCCTGCTGGGCACTCATCGGCGGTGCCACCTGATAGCCGCGGTGGGCCACCCGCTGCACCAACCCGGTCGCTTCGATCTCGACCAGGGCCTCACGCACCGGGGTCGGTGAGACACTCAGGTCGCGGGCGAGCTGGTCGATGCTGACCGACGTCCCTGCGGCGAGGCGTCCGTCCATGAGCATGGCGAGCACCGCGTCACGGACGTCGTCGCGCATGGCGCGGCGCAACACACCGTTCGTCGGGCTCATGGGAACCTCCACGTGTCGAATCCTTGCATGCCGCCGGGCAACTCGACCGAGGCGTCGAGCAGCGCCTGGGCGGTCAGGTCGTCGAGCACCAGATCCGTGACTGCGCCGGCACGCAGCGCAGCCGTGATGGCCGTGGTCTTGGTAGGTCCGCTGACCACCAGCATCCTGGTGCGTACGCGGCGGAGCTCTGCCAGGGGCATGCCGGTGCTGCGGTCGTTGATCGCAAGGAGGTCCGAGGTCCCGTCCTCGCGAACGAAGACCGTGCCGATGTCGCCGACGATGCCCTGCCTGCGCAGCTCGCGCAGATCGACCGCGTCGAGGTAGCCGGCCCGGTACAGGTGGCCGGGGACCTCGTCGTCCAGCGCACCGACCGAGAACACCGCTACGTCGGCGTTGCGGCGCAGGGCTAGCACGCGCTGGATGGACCGCTCCTGCCACATCGCCTCGCGGGTGGCCGCCGAGTCGAACAAGGCGGGAGCCGGAAAGTGGTGCGTGGACGCCGAGAATGCTTGCGCGAACCTGTCGAGCAGCTGACCCGCGTTCAGGCCGCCGGACGTGGTCGTGTTTCCCGAGCCGTCGAGCTGCACGACGCGGGCACCTCGGGTCGGGCTGACGAGCAGATGCCTCGACACCGCCTCGATGGTGCTGCCCCAGGTCACCGCCATCGTCGTGTCGGTGCCAACCACGGCGGCGAGCCGCTGTGCCGCCCGTTGGGCGACCAGGTCGAGTCGGGCCGCGTCGTGATCGGCATCAGTGCCGTCGGCGACCAGGGCGCGAACACCGAAACGCTGATGGAGTCGGGCCGCCAGTAGCGACGACCGGTCCGCGCTGCGGTGCAGGACGAATTCCACGACACCGTGCTGGCGCGCCCTGGCGAGCATCCGCGACACCGTCGAGCGGGACAGGTGCAGACGCTTGCCGACGTCCTCGACCTTCAGGCCCTCGACGTAGTAGAGCTGTGCCGCGTCGGCCGCCCGCGCCCGCTCGTCATCGGAAAGCTCGTTCTCGACAGCCCGGCTGTCGGCCGAGTCTTGAGTCACATTCCCATTCTAGGCACGTGGTAGTCGTCAAATGTCCATTTGTCGGGCAAACGTAGCGGCTGAAGGGCCTGACCGCCACGTGGCCTATAGGAATATGGTTGGAAGCAATTGTTATCCAGCTCACTTTCTGGGAGAGATGATGTTCACCGCACAGAACTGGCCCATCGCCGCGAACATGCTGTCCTTCGGGTCGACGGCACCGGATGGCACGCCAATCACCGAAGCCCCGGTTGCGGTCTGGCGGTCCCAGCTGCAGCAAGTCGTCGATCTGGACTTCGAATTCGTCGACCCCACCGACGCCTGGTTGTCCATCGGCGAACTCGATGACACGCGGTTCAAGGAGTTCCGCGCAGTTCTCGACGAGGTCGGCCTGCGAGTGCCCTCGGTGTCGACGACCCGACGCAGCGTCGTGGATGCGGTGGACGGCGAGCGGTTCCTGGCCATCGGGCACCGCATCATCGACCGTGCGCCGGAGCTCGGCGCCACCGTCGTCAACTTCGGTTTCATGCAGGCGCTGCGGCCCGCGCAGCAGCGGGCGCTGTGGTTCTGGCTAGAGGAGGGCTACCACGACCCGGACGACGACTCGGACTTGCGCATCGTCGCACTCGAGCGGATCCGCGAACTCGGCAAGCACGCCGCGGAACTGGGTGTCGAGATCTCTCTGGAGATGTACGAGGACACCTTCATCGGCACCGCCGACCGGGCGGTGCGCTTCGTCCAAGACGTCGACCTGCCTAACGTCGGACTCAATCCCGACCTCGGCAACATCGCCCGGTTGCACCGGCCGATCGAAGACCTCCCGACGATGTTCGACAAGGTGTTGCCCTACACCAACTTCTGGCACATCAAGAACTACCTGCGCGACGAAGAGCCGGCCACCGGCCAGGTGTTCACCGCGCCGGTGCCGCTGGTGATGGGTGTCATCAACTACCGCGTGCACATCCTGAAGGCACTCGAGCTGGGCTACCACGGCCCGTTCGTCTGCGAGCACTACGGCTCGGACAGCCTCGGTGTCGCCGCGATGAACCGCGACTACATCCGACAGGTGTTGCGCTCCGCGCGGCTGAGCGCCGACTCGTGACCTATCTGTTCAACCGGCCAGAGGATTTCGCGGCCGAGGCGCTGGCAGGCCTGGCCGCGGCCGAGCCCAGCTACGTCCGACTGCACCCGGGCGGGGTGCTGCGTGCCCACCCGGCGCGCGCCGGCAAGGTCGCGGTGGTCGTCGGCGGCGGCAGCGGTCACTATCCGGCGTTCGCAGGCCTGGTCGGGGCAGGCCTCGCCGACGGCGCCGTGTGCGGCGACGTGTTCGCGTCACCGTCCACCCGACAGGTCATCGACGTCTGCCGGGGTGCTGACCGCGGCAGCGGAGTGTGGCTGTCCTTCGGCAACTACGCCGGCGACGTCCTCAACTTCGGCGCCGCGGCGCAGCGGCTGCGTGCGCAGGGCATGGCGGTCGAGGTGCTCGCCGTGACCGACGACATCGCCTCCGCGCCAGCGGATCAGACCGCTGAGCGCCGCGGCGTCGCGGGTGACCTGGTGGTGTTCAAGGTCGCCGGTGCTGCCGCGGAGGAAGGCATGTCACTCGCCGACGTCGCCGAGGTCGCGACGCGCGCCAACGACCGCACGCGATCCTTCGGCGTCGCGTTCGACGGCTGCACGCTGCCTGGCCAGGATCACCGGCTGTTCACCCTGCCGGACGGCGCCGTGGCCTTGGGCCTCGGCATCCACGGCGAGCCCGGGATCGGCGAGGAACCTGCGCCGACCGCCGACGAGCTCGCCGAACAGCTGGTGCAGCGCGTACTCACCGAACGCCCGGCCGGTCACGAGAACCGGGCTGCCGTCGTGCTCAACGGGCTCGGCTCGGTCAAGTACGACGAGCTGTTCGTGGTGTGGCGGGCCGTCGCGGGACTGCTCGAGCGGGCCGGGTTGCGCCTGATCGCGCCGGTCGTCGGCGAGCTGGTCACCAGTCTCGACATGGCAGGCTGCTCGCTGACCGTTGCCTGGCTCGACGACGAGCTGGAGCGGCTCTGGCTCGCCCCTGCCGACACCCCGGCCTTCAAGCGCACCGACACGGTACTGCTGCCCGCGGTCGACGCGACCGAAACACCTGCGGAACAACGGCTTTCGGTCATTTCCGCCGGACCGGACGGTTCGGCCGCCGGTGCCGTCGCCCTGGCGGCGTTCGAGGCCGCCGCCGCGACCCTGCACACGCATGAGGACGAGCTCGGCGAATTGGATGCGGTCGCCGGTGATGGCGACCACGGGCGCGGCATGAGCCGCGGAGTCGACGCCGCGCTCGCCGAGGCGCGCACCGTCGCCGCCGCCGGTGGGGACGCCCCCACCGTCGTGTCCCGCGCCGCCGAGGCGTGGGCCGACCGGGCGGGCGGCACGTCGGGCGCGCTCTGGGGGGTCGGGCTGCTCGCCCTGGCCGACCGGTTGCCCGCCGACGGCGCGGTCGCGGCCGCCGATCTGACCGCGGGGGTGCGCGCCGCCGCCGAACAGGTGCAGGCCGTCGGGGGAGCGGTCGTCGGTGACAAGACACTCGTCGACGTGCTGGTTCCGTTCTCCGACGAATTAACCCGCGCGGTTACGGAAGCCCAACCCGCCGAGGCGTTCTCGCGAGCTCGTGACGTCGCACGGGCGGCGGCCGCGGGCACCGCCGACATCGCTGCGCGGCGCGGGCGGTCCCGGGTGCTGGGCGACAAGAGCATCGGCACCGTCGACCCGGGTGCGGCGTCACTGGTGCTGCTACTCGATGCGCTTGCGCCGGTTCTGACACCAGACGCGGGCGGCGGCACTTGCTGACCAGTCCGCTGGTAGCGGTCAGCACCAAGGCGTATTTCGGTGCGGCACAGACCCGGACCTGGGTGCAGGCGGTAGCCGCCCTGGGGCCGGTCGCCGCCGCGGGCGGCGTGGAACTCGCGGTCCTGCCGACCTTTCCACTGCTGGAGTCGACCGCCGCGACGCTGACGGGCAGCGGCGTCGCCTGGGGCGCGCAGGACGTCGCCGCCAGTGACTCGGGCCAGCAGACCGGCGAGGTGCTCGCCGAGACCCTGGCTGAGCTCGGCTGCAGCTACGTCGAAGTCGGCCACGCCGAGCGGCGGAACATGTTCGGTGAGGACAACGCCACTGTTCGCGACAAGGTCGGCAGGGTCGTCGCGCACGCGATGGTGCCGTTGATCTGCGTCGGCGAGGCGACTCACACCGATCCCGACGAGGCGGCCACCGACAGCGTCGCGCAGCTGACCAACGCCCTCCTCGAGGCACCGGATTCGGCCGTGGTCGTTGCGTACGAGCCGGTGTGGGCGATCGGCGCCCCGCGCCCCGCTCCGGCCGGACACGTCATCGCGGTGACGACGGCACTGCGGGCCGCGCTCGCCGCGCACGGTGGTCCGTCGCGAGTTCTCTATGGCGGCAGCGCCGGGCCCGGGACCGCGACCATCCTGCACGGCGCGGTCGACGGACTGTTCCTCGGCCGTTTTGCACATGACGTCAATGCCCTGCGGAAGGTGGTCGAGGAGATCGCCGCTCTGCCGGCCGCCACGAGCTCCATCACAGAAAGCGAACTTTCATGACATCTACCCATGCCTATCCGATGGAGCGCACCGCGGTCGTTACCGGCGCAGGCTCGGCCCGTGGCATCGGTCGAACCACGGTGCGGCGACTGGCAGCAGCCGGCTGGCACGTCGCCGCCCTCGACGTCGACGAAGCAGCGGTCGTCGAATTCGCCAGGGAGGCCGACAAGGATTCGCAGACCACTGTGCTCGGCTATGGGGTGGACATCGTCGACCCCGCGTCCGTGGACCGCGCGTTCACCGCGATCGAAGCCGATCTGCCGCCCGTCGTCGGGCTAGCGCACGGCGCAGGCGTGGCCTCGCCCACCCCGTTCCTCGAGCTGACCCTCGACGAGTGGAACCGGGTGCTCGACGTCAACAGCACCGGCACCTTCGTCGTCAACCAGCGCGCGATCCGCGGCATGGTGGCCCGCGGGGTGGGGCGGGTGGTCAACCTGTCCTCGGCGTCGGCCCAACTCGGCGGCGGCACCTACAGCAAGGTGCCCTACTCGGCGTCCAAGGCCTCGGTCGTCGGCTTCAGCCGCGCCGTGGCACGCGAGGTGGGCGTCTTCGGCGTCACCGTCAACGTCGTGAGTCCCGGCCCGATCGACACTGACATCATGGGCGGCGCCCTCACCGATGAGCGGAAGGCCGAAATGGTCAAGGGGCTGCTCGTGGACCGCGTCGGGAACACCGAGGACATCGCCGCGACGATCGAATTCCTGCTGTCCGAGGACGCCGGCTTCATCACCGCAGCCGTCTACAACGTCAACGGCGGCCTCGTCGTCAACTGATGCATCCCGCTTCCGCGCACAAAGGAGTGTCATGGTTCTAAAGCCCAAGGCGGAGAAGCGATCTCAGCGCCTACTCGACGTCAAAAAGGTCAAGAAACCACGGTACTGATGCTGACGCGAAGGCACCTGGCCGCGACTGACCGGCTAGCGACCGACGAGAGGTGACCCCAACCCGCGCACTCGCGGCTCGCTCGTCCCCATTGCCTGCTCGCGCTCGCCGGTGGGGTTGGGAAGCCACGCGTCGTCGGTGATGAGGGACGTTTCCCCGTTCCACATCCTCGCCAGCCAGTCGTGGAGCCGTTCCGAAATGGTCGTTGCCATGGGGCCCCCTTCCAGCGTCTTTGCTGTTGAATCTCCGTGCGACACCGTTCACCGTTCACGCTGACGCCGGTCGGCCGTGTCCGTGTCAGTCGAGCAGCTCGTCGGCCTTGACGGGGAACCTGCGGGTGAAGAACAGCATCGCTGCCGCCAGGAAGGTCAGTACGCCTAGCGCATAGATTCCCGCAGAGCCCGCCGCGTCACCGACGATGGCGTTCACCTTGGTGCGCAGAATGGGCGCGACGAACCCGCCGAGATTGCCCAACGAGTTGATCAGACCGATCCCCGCCGCCGCCGCTGCGCCGGTGAGAAACGCCGTGGGGTAGGACCATACGATCGGCCCGACGCCGAGGAAGCTGCAGACCGCCAGCGTGATGAAGATCAGGCCCAGGACTGGTTGGTGATAGGTTCCCGCCCAGGCAGATCCGAAGATGCACAGCCCGGTCGAGATGAACAGCAGGGTCCCCCAGATGCGGCGTCGTTGGATGCTCGTCGCCGACCGGCCGATCAGGTAGCACGCGAAGATCCCGAAGAACCAGGGAACGGCGACGAGGAGGCCGACCTTCAGTCCCACCTTGGTGCCGGTGAGGTTCGCCACCTGGGAGGGGAGGTAGAAGGTGACGCCGTAGACGGCCACCTGCATGCAGAAGTAGATGGTCGTGAAGTACCAGACCTTGCCGTTCTTCATCGCGTTCCACACACCGCTGGGTCCGGTCTCCTCCTTCACCGTGTCCTCCTGCGCCATAACGTCCTTCAGTGCCTTCTTCTCGGCGTCTGAGAGGAACTTGGCATGCTCGGGCCCGTTGATGAGGAAGACGAAGGCGGCGATTCCCGCCAGCACCGCAAGCAGACCTTCGACCGCGAACATGACCTGCCAACCGTGCACGCCCGGTATCTGGTCACCGATGTTGATCAACCATCCGGACAAGGGTGCTCCCAGCATCTGGGACACCGGCTGAGCCAGGTAGAAGATGGCGAACATCCTGACCCGCACCCTGTTCGGGAACCAGGCGGCGAGGAACATGATCACACCGGGGAACAGGCCAGCCTCGGTGACACCCAGCAGAAACCGGAGTGCGATGAAGCTGTTCGGGCCTTGCACGAAGGCGAAGGCCGCCGAGACGAGTCCCCAGGTGATGGCGATTCGGGCCAACCAGAACTTGGCGCCGACCCGGTTGAGGACCAGGTTGCTCGGGATCTCGAAGAGTGCGTATCCGATGAAGAAGATCCCTGCGCCCAACGCGTAGGCACCGGCGGACACTCCGCGGTCCACCTCGAGCGCGTCCGCGGCGAAGCCGACGTTGGTGCGGTCGAGGAACGAGACGATGTAGAGGATGACCAGCATCGGCATCAACCGTCGCGAGGCCTTGGAGATCGCCGACGCGAGAACCGGGTCGCGCAACAGTTCCTTGCTCGCGTTCACGTCAATCGTTGACATCACTGCTCCTGTCAGAGGTAAAGCGGCACAAGATGTTTTGGTATATTGCGCGGGCCTAGCGAGATGCGAGGATCAGAGCCACTCCGACCAGGCAGATGACCACGCCGACGGTCAGGTAGATCAGTCGCTCGCGCGTCCATCTGGACGGATCGTCAGCATTCATGCGCGGTACTCCTGGGTTGGATCGGTGCCTCAGGCGAGGGGAGCTGGTCCGAGTTCGTCGAGCAGCTTCTGCATCAGCACATAGGCCTTGTTGCGATAGGCGATGAGCTCGGGGATGCGCTCAGCCGGCACGTTCAGGAAGCCCGCGCCCGTTTTGGTGCCGAGCTTGCCCGCCTCGACGAGCTCAGCCAGGACCCGGGGAGTCGCAAAGCGTTCGGGGAAACCAGTTTGCAGGGACTTGTAACAGAAGTCGTAGACGTCCAGACCGGCCATGTCGGCGATGGCGAACGGGCCGAAGAACGGCAACCGAAACCCGAAGGTGGTGCGCACGAGGGTGTCGATGTCCTCGGCAGTCGCCGTTCCATCTTCGACCAGTTGCGTCGCTTCGTGAAAGAGGGCGTACTGCAGTCGATTCAAGACGAATCCTGTCACGTCGCGTACCTGCGCGGTTGACTTCCCCGAGTCGTGGATGAGCTCGCGCGTCCGGGTGACGACGTCCTCGTCGGTGCCGGCGTGCGGGATGATCTCGACACCAGGGATGAACGGCGAGGGGTTGCTGAAGTGCACGCCGAGGAATCGGCCGGGATTGGTGACGGCTTCGGCCATGTCGCCGATGGAGATGGTCGAGGTGTTGGAGCCGATGATGGCGTCTGCCATTGCGGCAGCGCTGATTTGGCGCAAGATGTCCTGCTTGACCGACAAGATCTCCGGCACCGCCTCCTCGATGAAGTCCGCGTTGGCGACCGCATCGGCGAGCGAGGCGGCGGGCCAGAGGTTGGCCTCCAGGGTGGCGGTGGCACCCTCGGGAAATAGGCCCTCGGCGACGAACTCCTTCGATTCGGCGATCAACCGGTGGTAGTTCTTCTCGGCGACCTCCGCACTGACGTCGGCCAGGGCGACGCGAGCTCCCGCGAGGCCGAGGACCTGTGCAATGCCCCCGCCCATGTACCCCGAACCGATTACTGCGATCTGTCTCGTCATTGGTCGTCACCGCTCACTTCGTTGGCGTTGGCTTGGTAGGCAGGAAGAGTCGTCGCAATCGACGGTGCGAGTCCTCTCCGCTGTGGCGGTGTTCGCAGACGTGGCACCGCAGGGATGTGGATCTCAGCTGGCAGCCAATGAGATCCAGGTCACGTCATTTCCTATAGGATCGAGGATCGTCGACCAGCGCTCACATGTCAAGCTTCCTATAGGATCTTTTCGTGGCCTTCGAAACCGTCGATTCCCGCCCGATTCGGCAGGTTCTGACCGACCACGTGCACGACAAGTTGCTGGAGTTGTTGATGGATGGCCGTTACCAACCCAATGCGGCTCTGAGCATCGACGGGATCGCTCGGCAACTCGATGTTTCCGCGACGCCGGTGCGCGAGGCACTCGCTCGTCTCGAAGTGACTGGCCTGGTGGTACGAGTCGCGCTGCGTGGCTATCGTGTCGCGCCACTGCTCAGCACCGCCGAATTAGCCGATCTGATGGACGCCCGCCTGATCATCGAGCCGACCAACGCCTTGCGCGCCTGCGAGCGGGCGACGCCCGCCCTGATTGACGCCCTCGACCGTTCGATCACCGACATGCGCGTCGCGCCAAGGGGTCCCGAGTTCGCCACATACCGGGACTACTGGCAGGCCGACATGCGATTCCACGAACTCATCGCCGAGGGCGCGGGCAATAGGTTCCTGCTGATGGCATTCAACTGCCTCGGCGGATCGGTGCAACGGTTTCGGCTCTTCACCGGACTCGGCGTCACCGACGCCCAGTACGCCATCGATGAGCACGTCGCCATCTTGGCTGCGTTCCGGGCGGGATCGGCGGAGACGGCGCGCCAAGCCATGGTCGACCATCTAAATGGCGTCAAGAACCGCGGTGCCCAGGACGTCGTCGACCACGGTTGAGCCTGCTCACCGAACCTCACGCCAACGCCGCGGTGATCTCCGGCATCGGCCGCAGATGCTCGTCGAGCAGAACCGCCACCCCGTCGACGGCACAGAAGGGGGCGTGAGGTGAGCCCGTGGCTTTGCGGGCACCACCGAGGGGAACGTCATGACGGGTTAACGCATCTCGTGCCGTCAGAGCAGCGTGTCTGCGGCGATCACCGAGGCGGAGATCGCCGCGGGGAAGCCCGCGTAGAAGCCGATGTGTGTTATGAGAGCGGAAATTTCGTCTGTGGTGAGGCCGTTGGCGATTCCGCGCCGCAGGTGCGCCCGCAGTTCGTCGGGTCGGTAGAGCGCGATCAGCGCACTCAGGGTCGCGATACTTCGGTCGCGGGGACTTAGTCGTTGGTCGGACCAGACTTGGTCGTACAGAGGGGAATCAACGAGATCGGCAAGCTCCGGGGTGAATCTTCGAGCTGCGCCGCGCGGCGATGAGTTGATGTCGGTAATGGGGATGCTCCTTTGATGCGACCCATGAGAAGCAGGACTCGGATTCCAGTAGTGGTGGAGTTGGTAGTGGCAGCATCGAGAGACGTTGGTACACAGGGTGTGACACGCGAGCTGCAGCGCGGCGCGTCGATCAGTCGCCTCCCTCTGCGTGGTGGATCTGTGCGGATACATCCTCGCCGACGAGGTGGGCGTGCAGGAACGCCCCGGATGTCGGCAGGCGCAGGTGTAGCTCGGAGGCGGTGCTGATCGCGATGTGCCCGGAGTCCAAGGTGAAGTCGAGGACGTGACCGCCGCTGGTGCGGTCGGCGTCGAGGAAGTGCAGGTGATAACCGGCCACCGAGATGCCCTGTTCGAACTCCGGTGTGCGGAAGCCGACGAGAACACCGTCCACATGTTCGAACGTCTTTTCCGCTTGTCCGTCGCTGGCCTCGGTCAGCGGCGGGTAGGGCGGTGTCTGGGCCTTGACGGTGCGGGTGTGGACAGTCGAGAACCTACCGGTGGCGCGGATCGCGTAGATCAGGTTGGGGCTGTCCACCGTGCCATCGATCAGCGCGAGGACATGGGCCCGGCTGGTCGGGGCGTCGACGGTGAGGGTGGTGCTGGGCGTGAAGTGGGTGACCGCCGCGAACGGTGTGCGATCGGCGCGATCGGCCACGATGGCGCTGCCGTCGGCCCGCAGGTGATAGCACTCACCGTCGAGGACGACCATTTCTCCGTCGAGGCGGTTGAAGGTGCCCAGGCCAAAGTCGCCGTGGCGCAACAGTTCCTTGATGGTGATGTCGCCGTCGTACACGCCGTCCAGCAGCGCGCTCATGGTCGAGGACTGGAAGACTTCAGCGCTCCGTGGATCACCCGCGGCCGTCGCGCTGTGGTGGGCGATCACCTTGCGGGCCCAGGTGGCGAATTGGTCGAGGGTGCTGTGTCCTGATGTCATGGCGTGCCCGTCTCGGTCCGGGTCACTCGAAGACATCGTTGTGCAGGTGCGCGGCGAAGTCGGTGTTTCTGCTGTAGTCGACGGGGACGTCGATGACGCACGGTCCATCTTCGGCAAGGGCGTGCACCAGCGTGGAGGTGAACTCGTCGAGGGAGCCGACGCGGTATCCGCGGGCGCCGAAAGCTGCTGCGTAGTGGGTGATGTCGTAGTCGCCCAGTTGTACACCTGATTTGCGGCCATACTTGAGGACTTCCTGGAATCCGACCATGTCGTAGGTGTTGTCGCGCAGGATGATGTGGGTGAGGTTGAGTCCCAGCCGTGCAGCTGTTTCGAGCTCTTGGGCGGAGAACAGGAACCCACCGTCCCCGGAGATGGACACGATGTGTGTGCCGGGGCGGACCAGCGCGGCGGCCATGGCCCAGGGCAGCGCGACGCCGAGGGTCTGTTGTCCGTTGGAGAACAGCAGCCGTCGGGGTTCGTAGACCCGGAAGTGTCGGGCCATGTAGATGTACACCGAGCCCACGTCGCAGGCGATCGTCGCGTCGTCGTCTAGGTGCTCCCGCAACGCCAACACCACCGCGGTGGGGTTGAGCCCCGTTGCGGCAGCCGGTATCGCACGCTCTGTGGTGTCGATGTCGGCCAGCGCCTGACGTTGGCGAGCGATGTCGTCGACGTAGGTGTCGGAAAGGGTCATACCGGACAGCAGCCGGGTGAGCTCGACCAGTGTGTCGGCGATGTTGCCGCGGAGTTCGCCGGCGGGCTGGTAGTGATTGTCGATCCCAGCGGGCAGGGAGTCGATGTGGATGACGGTGCGGGCCGGGTCTTCGTTCCAAAGGCCCGGGTCGTACTCGACGGCGTCGTAGCCGACGGTGACCAGGACGTCGGATTCGGAGACGAGGATGTCACCGGGCTGATTGCGGAACAGTCCGACGCGTCCCAGGTAGTGCGATTCGAGGTCGCGCGAGATCACGCCGGCTCCCTGGAATGTCTCCACCACGGGTAGCTCTGTAGCGGCGACGAGATCGCGCAACGCTTTACAGCTGTCGGGTGCTGCACCTCGGACGCCGACCAGGAGGACCGGACGTTTCGCGGCCGCGATGATGTCGGCGGCCGCGCGGATCGCAGAGACGGGCGCGCCGGCCAGTGCGGGTACCGGGTGTCGGGTGGTGATGGCCGCTGCCGTGGGGGAACTGAGCACGTCGGCGGGCAGCACGAGTGCGGCGGCCCCCTGCGGTTCGGTGAGCGCGGCGCGGAAGGCCCCCACAGTGGCCTCGGCGGCGTTGTCGGGGTCGTTGACCTCGCCGGTGTGTTTGGTGACCGTCGTGAGGAATGCGGCGGCATCCATGGACTGATGGGTGCGTTTGAGGCGGTCGGCTCGGCCCACGGCGCCGCACAGGGCGACCACGGGGTCCTGTTCGGTGTTGGCGGTGAGCAGTCCGGTGGCCAGGTTGGTGGTGCCAGGCCCGGAGGTGACCAACACGACGCCCGGTGTGCCGGTGAGTCGGCCGATGGCACTGGCCATGAAGACCGCGTTCTGCTCGTGGCGGCAGACAATGAGTTCAGGCCCTCCGTCGACCAGGGCGTCGTAGACGGCGTCGATCTTGGCACCCGGTACGCCGAAGACGTAGGGCACCTCGTAGGCGGTGAGCACGTCGACGATGCGATGGGCGCTGCGGGTGGAGCCGTCGCTGGTCATGTGTGGTCCTTCGTCGTGGGTATTTGCGGTGTCGGATGTGGGGATGTTCGTGGCCAGCACCGTGGGGCGAGTGCAGATGCCCGTGCCAGGTATGCGTTGCCGCTGTTGGCGAGACATGTTGTGTAAGTGGACTACAGCCTCCCGTGGACGACGCGGATGCGTCCAATTGGTTCTTCACGGCGACTCCATAGGCGTGACCTATGCGTTCGAACACGTTGTGACGCAGCGGGACCGGACTCTGCGCCCTCAGCGGTGCGGCGCGGCGCCGAGCCATGGCCCTAGTTCGACGGCGGTGGCGTATCGATGTTTGCGTCGGGTGGCGCGTTCGCCGTCGTCTGTTGAATGGCAGGTCGGCATGCCGGGGATCGAATCGTCGAGTCATCTGTACCTAGATGACTCGGTTTCCTTCTCATGGGCAGCTCGGCTGCCTGAACGAGGGGAGGACCGGCGAGCGGCCTTCGATGAATGGGCGGGGATCACCTACACACTTGGCCTGATGTGGTCTCTTCGGTGTTCATGGTGGTGTTCCATAATGCGAGGAACGCTCGCAGGGGCGCTGAGGCGGGAATGTCGTTGCGCCAGATCAATACTTTTTCGAAGTCGATCTGCGGGGTGATCTGCCGGACGATAAGACCACAACCGATGAGCGCGGGATCGCATCGGGAGCTCAGAGCCACTCCGAGTCCTTGCTGGGCGAAGGAGACCTGCAGGCGCACGTCGTTGGCCGCACAGTTGACCAAGACTTCGGTGCCGGTCGCTGCCGCGACCCGTTCGATACTGGCCCGCAACGCGCTGGTACGCGGGTAGGTGATGATCGGGTAGCAGGCCAGCTCACTGAGTTCTAGTGGGTCATTGTCGCCGAGCGGGTACACGCCGGGGTCGAACACCGCGACGATCTGGTCGACGAACAGCGGCGAGGTGCTGATCGAAGCCGGCAACGCGTCGGCGGGTCGGGCGATCACGGCCGCGTGCAGCTGGTTCTGCAGGACCATGTCCAGCAGTGGCTTGCTGGTGGCTTCAGAGACGACGATGTCGATGCCGGGATACTCCTTTCGAAGCGCGCCGAGCAGTACCGGAGTGGTGGTGTGTTCCACCCCGCCTCCGGTCCCTATCCGGAACTCGCCGCGCAGCAGGCCGGCTCGTGCCGAGAACTCCGCCTTCGCGTCGTTGGCGGCCTGGATGCACAGTCGTGCATAGGGCAGCAGCACCTGGCCGGCGTCGGTGAGCGCGGTGGTGCGCTGAGTGCGGTCGAAGAGGGCTTCGCCAAGCTCGCGCTCCAGCCCTTGGATCTGCGCGCTGATGGAGGGTTGAGTGATGAAGCACTTCTGGGCGGCTCGGGTGAACGAGCCTTCGTCGGCCACCGCGACGAAGTACTCGAGAGTTCTCAGCTCCATGAACCGACACGATGCCCGATGATCTTGGCTGGTGGCTACTCTTACCGCAAAGAACCCTGGTAACCGAGGACGGCGGTGCGTCTCGCGGTTTGCCGACACATCAGCCGAGGGCTCTCACGATCTCGCGGATCGTGTCGATGACGACGGCGGGCTGGGACAGCATCACCATGTGTGAGGAGTCGACACTGCGGATCGTGGCGCCGGCACGCTCGTAGCCGAAGCGCTGCACCTGCGGGAGGATGCCGTGATCGGCGGTGCACACGACCGCCCAAGTCGGGCGGATCTGCCACGCCGCGGTCGTGGCCGGTTCGGCGAAGGCGGTGGCGGCCAGCGGCCGTTGTGACACGGCGAGCACCGACGCGACGCCGGGATCGACGTCGGCGGCCAGCACCGAGGCGAACTTCGAGGGGTCCACTGACAGGTCCATGCCGGCGGCGGAGTGCTCGGTGGCCGGGACCGGAGTCTGGATCAGGGCGTCGGGAAGGTCGGAGTCAGGGAACTGGCCTTGAAGCTGGGCGAGGCTTTCACCTTGGGCCAGCGCGTACCCGGCGAGGTAGAGCAGCGCCGCGACGTTGGGCGCGTCACCGGCTTCGGTGATGACCGCCCCGCCGTAGGAGTGTCCGACCAACAGCACCGGCCCATCGATCGTCTCCACGAAGGCGCGGACTACCGCAGCGTCTCCGATGAGGCCGCGGTTCGGTACGGCCACGGCGACCACCGGGATGCCGGAGTCCAGAAGTCCCTTGGTGACGGGCTGGTAGGACGAAGCATCGGCGAAGGCTCCGTGCACGAGAACGACAGTCGGGGTGGGCATCACGGACACTCTCCGATGAACGACGAGGGAACCTCCACAGCGTGACCGGTGATTTCGCCGGCGTCCAATCGTGTTTGGCGATGCGGTCATAGGTGGAGCCGATACCCGTCTTCATCGGCGGAGCCAATGGAAGCCCGTGACGATTCCTATTGGACGTCGAACTGGGCAAGACGTGAGACTTCGATCAGTCCATGGCGCTGCCGCTGCAGGGCGGTTCGCCGGAACGGAGTCGAGCGTGACACGCAGGGTCGTGGTCGGGATGTCTGGCGCCAGTGGTGCCGTCTACGGAATTCGGATCCTGGAAGCCCTCAGCGACGAGCCCGATGTCGAGACCCATCTGGTCATGACGCGAGCAGCGAAGCGAACTCTGGGGTTGGAAACCGATCTCACCCTCAACGATGTCGAGGCGCGAGCCGATGTCGTGCACCGCACCAACGACATTGGCGCCTCGATCGCATCGGGCTCCTTCCGTGCACATGCGATGGTCGTGGCGCCGTGCTCGATCAAGACTGTGTCCGGGATCGCCACCTCGTATGCGGACAACCTGTTGCTGCGGGCGGCCGACGTCACGCTCAAGGAGCGGCGCCGCCTCGTCCTACTGGTGCGCGAAACACCCTTGCACCTGGGTCATCTGCGGATGCTCACCCAACTCGCGGAGATGGGCGCGGTCATCATGCCTGCGACACCAGCCTTCTACCAACGCCCCGCCACGGTGCAGGACATCGTCGACCAGACCGCCAACCGCGTCCTGGATCTATGCGACATCGAACTCAGACGCGACCTCTTTCCCCGCTGGACCGGTGGTGACACCGAATCACCGATTCCTGACGCACAGCACCCACACCTGGCAGCACAGGCCTGAGAACAGGAGCATCATGGCGTACCGCATCGATCGAACGAAGATCCCTCGCAGCTACCGCGAGTACCTCGCCCTGATGAAGGACATGGGCGAACTCGTCGAGATCGACGACGAAGTCGACTGGAACCTGGAAATGGGCGCCATCTTCCGCCATGCTGCCGAAACACTGGCTCCCATGCCGGTTTTCAACGTCGTCAAGGACGCCGCACCGGGCTTTCGCGCCGCTGACTGGGGAATGGGAAAGAGTTCGCACCCCGGGCAACCGTGGCGGCGCCTGGCGGGCATGATGGGCCTGCCCCCCGAGACGCCGCTGATGGACATTCAAGCCGCCTACATCGACGCCAAGGAGAACGGGCACGCTCATCCTCCGCGCATCCTGGACGCCGCTGACGCACCCTGCAAGCAGAACACCTGGGTGGGCGACCAGATCGACCTGAACAAGATCCCCGCGCCCCTGGCACACGACGGCGACGGCGGCCGCTACCTGCAGACCGCAGGCTTGAACATCCTCAAGACCCCCGATGGGCGGTGGACCAACTGGTCGACCAACCGCGCCGTCATCATCGACGCCCAGACCATGACCGGGCAGTGGTGGCCCAAACAGCACAACGGGATGATCTGGGGGATGTGGCGCGAACAGAAGCGGGACATGCCCTGGGCGTGCGCTTTGGGCGTAAGCCCGGTCGCCTCAACACAAGCCGCGTCGCGCATACCGGCGTGGGTAGACGAGTACGACATGGCCAGCGCTCTGCTGGACGAACCACTCGACATGGTGAAATGCGAAACCAGCGACATCCTCGTGCCGGCGGACGCCGAGATCATCATCGAAGGGGTCGTCGAGTACGGCACCACTGAACCGGAAGGCCCCTTCGGGGAATATCCGGGCTACCTGCCCGACGAGACGACGCCGTTTCCCCGGCAAAAGGTCACCTGCGTCACCTTCCGCGACAACCCGGTGCTGCCCATGTCGATCCCCGGTGTGCCCATCGACAACTGCCACGTCAGCATGGGATTCTTCATCTCCTCCGATTCCGTGGTGGCGCTGAAGAAGGCCGGGCTGCCCGTCATCGACGGGATGTACCTCTTCGAAGCCGCCATCTTGTGGTTCGTGATCCGGGTCCCCACCGACTGGCACGAACGCACCGGATGGACACTCGACGAATTCATGAAGCGCCTCGGCACCACCTTCTGGACTGATCACGTGGGTGACACCGTGACCAAGATCTTGGTGGTGGGCGAGGACATCGACCCCTCCGACGTTCAGCAAGTGGTGTGGGCCTTCGCCTCCCGCAACCATCCGACATTTACCACCTACTTCTTCCCGGAACTGCAGGCGTTCGGCGACGGCATCGAGTCCTACCACGTGGCTCGCGAACTCGCCGAGAACAGAGGCACCTCGCTGGTGGTCTACGCATGCCTGGAAAACGCGGACAGAGTGGGTCGTCCAGAGAAGCGGGTCATGTCCTTCGACCGAAACTATCCGGCACCGGTCAAGCAAAGGGTGCTCGACAACTGGGAACGTTGGGGATTCACCTCATGACCGCCGACACACCCACTCCGGCAGAAGCCGGGACCTGAGATGGCTGGGAGCGACGCTCACTTCTATCGACCGGCCGAGGGAACCGGACTGCCTCACGACCCGTTCAACGCCATCGTCGGACCACGACCCATTGGATGGATCTCCAGCGCGGATCGCATTGGCGTCCGAAACCTGGCCCCCTACAGCTTCTTCAACGGATTCAACTACCACCCGCCGATCATCGGGTTCTCCTCGATCGGGTGGAAGGACACGGTCGCCAACGTCGACGCCACCGGCGAGTTCGTCTGGAACCTTGCCACCCGGTCGTTGGCAACGCAGATGAACGAGACCGCTGCGTCAGTTCCTGCAGACCGAGACGAGTTCGACGACGCCGGCCTGACCCCCGTGCCGTCGGCAGTCGTCTCGGCGCCGCGCGTGCTGGAGAGCCCGGTAAACTTCGAATGCCACCTGACGCAACTCATACGACTTCAACGGGCCGACAGCACGGCGGTTGACAGCTGGCTCGTGTTGGGCGAAGTGGTCGCCGTCCACATCGACCAAGCCCTGCTGACAGACGGTGTCTACGACACCGCCGAACCCCACCCCATCCTGCGCGCCGGCGGTCCAGCGAGCTACGCCGACATCGGCCCCGACGCCATGTTCGAGATGACTCGGCCATCGTGACCGCGGCACCCGGAGGAGCCCCTGGCCCGCGCCAGAGCGGTGCTCCGTTGACCGACAACGTAATTGGATGGACTAAACCCCGTTAGGCCGGCGAGGGTCGGTCTACGAGAGAGAAGGAAGAATCAGATGAGCGTCACCGTGATCGAGTACATCCTGGGCAGGCTCCACGACATCGGCGTCAACGACATCTTCGGCGTTCCAGGGGATTACGCGTTCCCGCTGCACGACGCCATCGTCGCGCACCCCGACATCAACTGGGTCGGCTGCTGCAACGAACTCAACGCCGGCTATGCCGCCGACGGGTATGCCCGAGTCCAAGGCGTGGGCGCGGTCACCACCACCTACGGGGTAGGGGAACTCAGCGCGATCAGTGCGGTCGCCGGCTCCTACGCCGAGAACCTGCCGGTCTTCCACCTCACCGGCATGCCCACCCGGGCCACTCAAGCCAGCCGATCACAGGTGCATCACACCCTGGGCAACGGGGAATTCGACCTGTTCCGGTCGATGGCCGACACCGTCGTGGCAGCCAGCGCGATCATCACCCCGGCCAACGCCGTCGCCGAGACCGAGCGGCTGATCGCCGAGGCCCTCTACAACCGCCGCCCCGTGTACATGGCACTGCCCTCCGACGTCGTCGACAAACCGATCGTCGCGCAGTCAGACCCCTTGGCCCTGCCCGTCAGCGATGCGACGGCACTGGCAGCCGCGACCGACGCCGTGGTCGGCGCGGTGGAGGCCGCATCGACGGCGTGCGTGCTGCCCGGAATTCTCGTGGACAGGTTGGGTCTGCGCGACACCGCTCAGCAGTTCGTGGAGGTGGCAGATCTCCCGTTCGCGACCATGTTCGCCGACAAGTCCGTTCTCGAAGAGGACCACCCAAACTACGTCGGCATGTACGACGGCCAACTGATGGACCCCGCGGTCCGCGAGTTCGTCGAAACGTGCGATGTCATCGTGGCGTTCGGCACGATGGCGACGGACTTCAACACCGGCGCCTTCACCTCCAACCTGGACCAAGACAAGATCGTCAAGATCGACCTGCACAGCACGCGTGTGGGGTCGGCCGTCTACCAGGGCGTCGAGCTGGGCGACCTTCTCCGCGCGCTCGCCGAGCGGTCGTGGAACACCCGTCAACGGGGTGGTCCCAAGCCGCAGCAACTGGGTCCGATGTCGGGGTCCGGTGCCGATCCGATCACCGCGGATGCGCTGTACCCGCGATGGGCTGAGTTTCTGCGGCCCGACGACATCGTCATCGCCGAAACTGGCACCTCGTCGATGGGATTGGCGTTCGCGCAGCTCCCACACGGTGCGCGGTTCCACAACCAGACCTTGTGGGGCGCCATCGGATGGGCCACCCCGGCAGCGTTGGGGGCGGCCGTCGCCGCGCCGAACCGGCGTCTGGTCTTGTTCACCGGGGAAGGCTCCCATCAGCTGACGGCACAAGAAATCGGCCAGTTCCACCGCCTCGGCCTGAGGCCGATCATCTTCGTGCTCAACAACAACGGCTACCTCATCGAACGGATGCTGTGCACCAACCCCGACATCGCCTACAACGACGTCGCGCCGTGGAACTACACCGAACTTCCGCACGCACTGGGATGCGAGGACTGGTTCACCCCGCGGGTGAGTACCTGCGCCGAACTCGACGCCGCACTCGCGACCGCCGCCGAGGGCACCCGCGCCGCCTACATCGAGGTGATGACCGGGACCTACGAGGTGCCCCCGCTGGTCCAGAAACTGCACGAGAACGTCAAGACGCTCTACAACATGAGCTAACGCGCCACGGATTTGCCACGGGGTGGTGAGGCCAGCGCCGTCAAGCTGCTGGTCTCACCACCGGCACCGTCGGGCCGCGGCGCACGGTGCCGAAACCACGACGCCCTTGAAGCCGACGAGGCCGCCGAGGCCAGGCGCATAGTCCGATCGGCTAATGGGCCAGTTCGGCGGCACCCGTGGCGATGCGCTCCACGGCGTCACGCAGATCGTGGTCCACGGGGCCAGTGACCGCCACCATCGCCGCCGCCGCGCGGTCGGCCGGCCCACCGACGGCAGTTGATCGGCACTGCTCGACGGCCAACTCATTGAGCTCGCGAAGCTCGATCAACTCAGCATCGATCTCGAGACCTTTTATCTTGCTACGCAATTCAGCGGCCGCGGTGACCCCCGACGGGGGCGCGGGGTAGGCCTTGAGTTTGCGGCGAACCGTACGCAGCGCGACCACGACGTCGCGATGCCACCCGCCGACCCGAGCGACCGCCGCCGCCACTTCGGCCTCGGTGAGCACCTCGCCGCGAACCGCGCCCACGAAGGCGGCGAACAACACGACGTTGACGTCCACGCCCAAGCCGTCCTGCAGCGCGAGACACGCGGCGCGGACACCCTCGCGGCCGTAGACGTCCAGAGCGAAAGACTCTAATGGCGACGGGTACTCGTCGGGCACGGTGGATCCTCCGTCTGCAGCCGCGGTGTGGTGCTGAGGTCGCTTCGCTGCCGAGTTGTCGGCAGATTGGCGTTCTGACCGCACACTAGTTGTGCGACCGACGCGGCCGGGGACACTGCGACTTGCGATCGGCCCGGGTTCACCTCTATGACCACCGACCCAATCATCAGGTTCGCGGAACTTTCAAATTCACCGCTGAGATTGCGGGCGTCACCGGCGGTACGAGGGGCACGACCGCAGCGACGCTGCCAGGTTGTCCAAGCCCCAACCGGTAGAGGCGGTCATCCGTTTCGTTCACAGCCATGGCGAAATCAGTTGCTGACAAGAAGGTTCCGTGTCCCAGTACGGTCGCCGATCAGCTCTAATGTCACTTGACGGAATCTTGCGTAGGGCCAGCAGGGCGAATTGAACGCGGCACGAAACGATTTCGCGCCCCTGAACGAGTGGACATGAAAGTGAGATTCCGCGGTGTGGACATCTCATGAGAACGTCTTCGTCAGTACAGGTCAGCAAGTCGGGTGTGGACACGAAACTTGAGAAGCCACGCCACCTGTGGCTTCTCAAGTTTGATGTCCAATTCTCAAGTGAGATGTCCACCTGATGTCCAATTGGACATGTAAGTGAGAATTCGTAGCCTGACGGGACGTTCTGGGCGCGTATGCGTATTTGATTAGCGGCAGTGAGAATGCGAGAAGCGATAGGAGTCAAGCGATTGGGGCTGTGGTTAGGTTCTTCTATGGGTCCGCGTGCGTGCGAATCGCTCGATCCCTGGTAGGTGTTCCGGAGATCGGCCTGAGGGCGGTCTGGTAGGTGCCGGATGGTCTGGCGAGCAGTGACGCCGAGTGCTTCGGTCAGTCGAGGCAGGCCTCGACGATTGTGTCGGCCAATCCACGGGGGTTGGTGAACATGACTTCATGGCTGCCCGGCATTTCGAGGAAGCGGTGCTGACCGAGCCTGCTGGTCATGCGCGGGTGCCAGCCCCACTCGTCGTCTCTGGGCAGGACGATGTCCTCGGTCGGCAAAATGTAGCTCTTCGGAATCGTCAGGGTGTGGAAGGTGGTGAAGTGCACTGTTCCGGCCAGGTAGGAGAACGGTTCCGGCACCAACCGTGCGAACGCTGATGTCGCTGCGTCGGCGTCGGCGTCGTTGATGAAGCTGTTTCGCCAGGGCTCGAATGGCACCTCGACGGTATTGTTCGGTGAGTCCGCCGCCATGCTGGTGAACAGTTCGCGGTAGTGCGTGGGCACCATCTCCAGGATGGACTCACCGTCCTTCAGGACCCAACCGCTGACGTACACCAGGCGCTCTACCCGGTCGGCGATGAGCTCCGCCGCCTTCGAGATCGCGACCCCGCCGCCGCTGTGGCCCACCAGGACGATGTCGCGTAGGTCGCGTTCGACGATGTAGTCGGCTACCGCTTCTCCGGCCTGTTGGTAGCCGACGCTGGTCGCCTCGTGTAATCCACGACGGGGCAGCGTCGGTGCGTGGGCGGTGTGTCCGAGCTGCTCTAGGCGCCGGCTGACACCGTCCCAGGCCGATCCCTCATGCCAGTTTCCGTGCAGCAACACGAATATCGTTACATCTCGGTGAACGCAGTCTGGAGTAATCGGGTTCGCGCCTGTGAGGAGATCATCGTCACATCGAGTGCGACAACGCGACGGCATCTTGCCGGGCGAGCAGCCAGCTCGACGAGTATTTCGCATAAGTCACCGGTGACACATGGCGCGACGACGGCGGAGGAGTTGACCCGTTGGTGTCGACGGCAGCCAGATCGCGGTCGTCATGAAGTCCATGGCAGCGCATCTCTGTGTCGTGGAAACTGCTGACGAAATTCGTGGATAACAGGGCTCGGTGGAAGCGGCGCGGGCTTCCGGGCTGCTGATTCCCAAGGCGAATCGCCCGGTGAATACGGCCAAGAAGGTGGGGTAGAACTCCCGCAGCACTGAACGTAATTGGTTGTGCGCCTTAGTCCGTGCCCAGATCGCATCTTGATGGGCGCGGGCCAGGACCGCGATGGCCTTGCACAGTTCGCTGTCCTTGGGCAGCTGACGGTGCAGGTGGGCATCAACACGCAAGATGCGGGCCAGGGTCATGGCATCGGCGTGATCGGACTTCGACCGTGCCACCGAGTGGCGCTCGCGGTAGCGGGCGACTGCGAGCGGGTTGATCGCTTTCACCGCGCGACCGGTGGCGCGTAGCGCGGCGACAAGGAGTCCCCGTGGGGTTTCGATCGCCACCGGAATCGGGTCCTCGGATTGGTCGCCGGCGGCGGTGAGTACTTCGATGAGCTCGGCGAACCCATCGGGGCCGTCGGTGATGCGTTTCTTGGCGACCAGGTGACCGTCGCCGTCGATGATGGCGACGTCGTGATGCGCTTCGGCCCAGTCGATGCCGCAGAAGAGTTTCACGTTGGTATTGCCTCCGACCGATAGCGGGTGTTAGTGCTGGTCAAAACCCCAGCAGGATGCGCAGCGCTCTACTTACGAGGCTCTATGGCCTTCCCTCCGATGAGCTGTTCGCGATCCCAGCGACCCGCATGGCGTCGGTCTTCGTTGAGGGCTTCCACGCCCGGAAAGACTGAGACGTTGCTTCCGTGCGAGGGGCTTGAACCACGACGCCAATCCCACCCAATGAGGACCTGGCGGCCCGCCACGACACGCTCGGTCTTGTCTGAGGACTCAACACGGTCCCGAAATGAGAAAGGCGTCGCCACGGCAAGGCCGCGAGGGATGAACACCCGACGATCCACGGCGTCTACCAAGATTGGCGGCTGTTCGCCTCTAAGTAGAACTGAGCTGTTTCGAAAGTCTAGAAAAGAGATTCGGTCAACCTTGCGGTCGACCGGCACTTTCATCTTGTCGATGAAACTCGATCATGTTGGCAGGTCATTGCGAATGACGGTCAGCAGATCGACGTTATGGACTGTGGAGCCGGTCGACGATGCACCGAGCTCAGCGAGGAGTGCAACGTGGCCCAAGACGGGTGGTGGAAGATTTCGCCCAGTGAATCTTCTCGCGGACAGCAGTGGCAGCAACAGTAGTGGTGACTATGAGGAGATCCTGATGCAGTTTCTGGCGATTTCGACGATTCGCGGCGACGTCGGTCCTTACCTCGACGGTGATTTTGAGGTTCTGGACCGCTGGCGCCGAGAGGGCATCGTCACGGCCGCATGGATGAAGGCTGACTCTTCCGGAGGTGTGTTCGTCTTCTCCGCAGACAGCCAGGAAGAGGCCGAAGAGGCGCTTCAGCAGATTCCCGCTGTTGCCCACGGCGTGACCGAGGTCAGCCTCATTGCGATCATGGAGGTGGTTGACACGCGGTGAGACGTCGAGGCATGGCGTCCCCACCCTTGGTGTCCGCCAAAGCCCACCCGCCGGCGCGAACGGTGAGACAAAAACTGAGGCATCTCGAATGTCTAAAAGTGAGACACCAGAAGGGATCGAAGGTTCTTCGTGAAGGCGTTATCGACGTCGGTCCGGGTTTGTGCCACCGTGCCGCACCTCGTCTCGAAGGCTGTGGTGCTTGAGTTGTTGATAGCGCCCCATGAGTCGGCAGCAAGCTCGCAGCGTTGAACGTCCGGCTGTCCCCGGTCGTTCGTACGTCCAGAACCCAATCAGAGGAGACGGCGTTCATGCGTGCAGTTGTCAATACGGCCCAGGGGATTCGGACTGTCGACATCGATGAACCGACCGGACCGGGAGCCCCTTGTGGCTGCCTGGCAGGAGTTGCTCGAGGAGCACGGCCGCGAGGTCTACCAGGCCGAGATGAATTTCCGCCATTCCGGACTCGAACCCTTTCCCGCATGACATCGACAAGCGACAGAGGCCGACCCGACCCCTGCCGGAGCCACGTCGCAACCCGATGGACGCTATCGCGCCACCGGCAGGCCCGCCTCCTCCAAAAGGGCTCGGATCGAGGCGATCTCGGTATCGGCGAGCGGAAGCAATGGCTCGGCGCAACGGGGTGACTCGATCACGCCGCGGAGGTACTGTGCGGCCTTGAATGCGCCAAGCGCGCCCGCGGTGAAGCCGATCCGACCTCGATCGGCGACGTCGACGATCGCGAACAGCCGCCGCAGCCGGTCCTGCTCGGCGGACGCAGCGGCCCAGTCGCCGGCAGCGGCAGACCTCGCGAGCCGGACGTAGCCGTCGGGATCGACGTTGGCCAGACCCGGCACCGCGCCGTGTGCACCGAGCTGCAGCGCGAGGTCGGTGACGGTCTCGGACCCGGTGAACACCCGCAGCTGCGTGTCCGCCGTCGCCGTCAGCACGCTGCGGAACCCGTCCACATCACCGCTGGAATCCTTGAACGCCACGACGGTGCCGTCGCGCGCGATCTCCTCGAGGGCGCGCAGGGGCAGTGGGGAATGCGTCGCACTCGGGATGTCGTAGGCGATGACGGGCACGTCCACGGCGTCCTTCAGTAACCGAAAGTGCCGCACGACCTCGTCGGGATGGGGCTTGACGTAGAACGGCGGCGTCGACACCACCGCTGCGGCGCCGGCCTTCGCGGCGTCGCGGGCCCGGTCGACGACACGTGCGGTGCCCATGTCGACGACACCGGCCAGCACCGGCACCTGACCGGCGGCCACGCCCGCGGCCACCTCGACGACCCGATTGCGCTGTGCGTCCGACAGCAAGGCCACCTCGCCCGAGGACCCACAGACGAAGAGTCCGTCGACACCGGCTTCGAGGAGGAAGCCGCACAGCCGTTCCAGCGATTCCGCGTCCACACCGCCGTCCACTGTCAACGGGGTGGTCAACGGCGGGATGACGCCGGAGAGTTCGATGGTCATGCGGTCTCCTTCGTGGGGTTGTTCTGGTGTGGGGCGAAGCGGCGCGGCACGTCGAAGCCGACAAGGGCCGCGACGATCGCGGTGAACACGAGCGTCAACGCGACGAGGGCGTTACCCAAGCCGATCGACGCAGCGATCGAGGTTCCGGCGATCGGTGCAATCGCGCCACCGAGTGCGCCGATGTTGTAGCAGAACCCCAGCGAGCTGGCGCGCAGGTGCACCGGGAAGTGGTCGGACAGGAACTTCGGCAGCAGCCCGGAGATGCCCTGGCTGGTGAACTGCAGGCCGAACAGCAGGATCCAGAGCCAGACGGCGTGGGCGCTGCTCATCGCGAACACCGGGACGACGAACACGAGCGAGGCCAGCAGCCCGAGCACGTACGTGCGCCGGGTGCCGAAGCGGTCGGCGACGATGCCCGACGCGACCGAGCCCGCGGCGTATCCGAGTCCGGCCCAGAGCAACACCTGCGCGACCTGCGCCGGGTCGAAGTGCAGTTCCGTCTTCAGGTAGGTGGGCAACAGCGACTGCGTGGGCCACGAGTAGAGGAACGCCGCGAGCACCGTGACGATCAGCATCACGAACATCGGCGTGAGAGCCCCCGCGATCTGGCGCACCAGTACATAGAAGCAACCCGCGGTCACGACGCCCAGGGCCCATATCGCGGGGCCCGAAACGATACGACCGAATATGAGCACCAGTGCGGCAACTGCCACGACGACCAGCGCGACGTTGAGCAGTCGCCGCCGTGGGTTGAACAGAAGCTGGATCGCGGTGCTCTCGACGGCCTCCCGCCCCTGGACCTGCTCCTGCCACTCCCTAGCCTCCGGCAGCGACCGTCGCATCCACCATGCGACCGCCGCGGGCACCAACCCGATGATGAACATCCACCGCCAGCCGAAGTGCGGCACGACGACGGCATAGAGCTGGCTAGCCAGCACCACTCCGATGGGGTACGCCGACAGCAGCGCACCGCTGGCCCGATTGCGGAACCGCTGCGGCCACGACTCCATCGCATACGTCACGCTCGATGCGTATTCCCCCGCCATGCCGATGCCGATGAGGGCACGGAAGACGAACATCGACCAGTACCCCCAGGACAGCCCACACAGGAAGCTTCCGGCCGAGAAGCACAGGATGCTGATCACCATCGCGGTGCGCCGTCCGAATCGATCGCCGATGGCGCCGAGCAGCAAACCGCCGAAC
>Ga0247757_10000610_pt1 | contig 28913 bp, 31 predicted proteins | sample UWRJL126311R4_FD_180929 | JGI IMG/M metagenome (GOLD analysis project Ga0247757, IMG submission 180929) | Plant litter microbial communities from Arlington Agricultural Research Station in Wisconsin, United States - UWRJ-L126-311R-4 | ecosystem: Environmental > Terrestrial > Plant litter >...
CAGGCCTGCGACGTCTCGTTGGCGTCTCCGGGGCGAATGACCGCGACGTTGGGGATGTTGCGCAGCGAGGCGATGTGCTCGACCGGCTGATGCGTCGGACCGTCTTCGCCGAGGCCGATCGAGTCGTGCGTCCACACGTAGATCGCGGGCGTCTTCATCACCGCCGCAAGCCGAACGGCCGGGCGCATGTAGTCGCTGAACACCAGGAACGTCCCGCCGTAGGGACGGGTAGGCCCGTGCAGGGCGATGCCGTTGATGATCGAGCCCATCGCGTGCTCACGGATCCCAAAGTGCAGGTTGCGCCCGTAGGGTTGGGCGTTCCACTCCTTCGTCGAGATGGAGACCGGCCCGAAGGAGTCCGCGCCGTCGATCGTGGTGTTGTTGCTGCCAGCCAGATCGGCTGACCCACCCCACAATTCGGGAAGGACCGGGGCCAGGGCGTTGATCGCGGCACCCGACGCCTTGCGCGTCGCGACACCCTTCGATCCGGGTTCGTAGGAGGGGAGCGCGTCCGCCCAGCCGTCCGGCAGGGCGCCCTCCCGGAGGCGCGAGAACAGCGCGAAGCGTTCGGGCTCCCTGATGGCCCAGGCGTCGATCTCCTTCTGCCACTGCGCCTGAGACTCCGCGCCGCGGTCGACGGCCCGGCGCGCGTGCGCCAGCACGTCGGGGTCGACGTCGAAGCTCTTGTCGGGGTCGAAGCCGAGGGCGCGCTTGACCCCGGCGACCTCGTCGGCGCCCAGCGCCGCGCCGTGCACCCCGCCGGTGTTCATCTTCTTCGGCGCGGGAAAGCCGATGACGGTGCGCAGCAAGATGATCGAGGGACGATCGACGACGTCCTTGGCCGTCTCGGCAGCCACCAGGATTGCCGAGACGTCCTCGCCGCCGTCGACGACCTGCACGTGCCAGCCGTACGACTCATACCGGGTGGCGACGTCCTCGCCCAGCGCGATCGCGGTGTCGTCCTCGATGGAGATCTTGTTGTCGTCGTAGAACACGGTCAGATTGCCCAGCTGCTGCACGCCCGCGATCGACGACGCCTCCGACGTGACACCCTCCTCGATGTCACCATCCGAGGCGATCACGTAGACGTGGTGGTCGAACGGGCTCTCCCCCGCGGCGGGCTCCGGATCGAAGAGGCCGCGCTCGCGGCGGGCCGCCATCGCCATGCCGACCGCGGATGCCAGGCCCTGGCCCAGTGGGCCGGTGGAAATCTCCACCCCGCGGGTGTGCCCGACCTCGGGGTGACCCGGCGTCTTGGATCCCCAGGTGCGCAACGCCTTCAGGTCGTCCAACTCAAGGCCATACCCCGCCAGATACAGCTGGGTGTACAGCGTGAGGCTGGAATGCCCACACGAGAGCACCAGCCGGTCCCGGCCGAACCAGTCGGCGTCCGACGGGTCGTGTCGCATGACCTTCTGGAACAGGGTGTAGGCGAGCGGGGCCAGGCTCATCGCCGTGCCGGGATGACCGTTGCCGACTTTCTCGACCGCGTCCGCAGCGAGTACACGAGCCGTGTCGACGGCCTTGGTGTCCAGCTCGGTCCAATCGGCCGGGTGCACGGCAGCTGTCGGTGCGGCGCTCCCGTGACCTGTCGGCGTCGTTCGAATTTCGTTCATTGTCAGTGTCATTCGTCGCTCCCTCTGCTCGTCGTGCTCGGTTGTTATGTCTCGCTGATGGGTCGAGATGCCGCGCCACGGGTCAGCCGATCCCGACGGGTTCGGCACATCGTCGGATGGCCTGCTCGCGAATCTGGCTACGCACTGCCGAAACAACTCTCATCGCCGGCGAATTGCCCTGCCGGGCAGCGAACCGCGCGAACAGTGCCGCGGAGATCACCGGCGCGGGAACGGCGTGCGCGATGGCCGCTTCGAGGGTCCAGCGGCCTTCCCCCGAGTCTTCGGCGACGCCTGCCGGGGAGACCAGTCCTGAATTCCCGGACAGAACTTCAACCAGCAGGTCGAGCACCAGAGACCGGACCACGGCGCCCTTGGACCAGGCTCGAAGAACCGCGAGCACGTTCATGACGGATTCTTCCGCGGCGAGCAACTCGTACCCTTCGGCATAGGCTTGCATCAGCCCGGACTCGATGCCGTTGTGCACCATCTTCGCGTAATGGCCTGCGCCGACGGGGCCGACGTGCACGAAGGAGTCGACCCTGTCACCGTCCGAGCGCAACACGTCGAAGATCGGCATCAACCTGTCGATGTCGGCGGGATCACCGCCTGCCATCAAGGCGTAGCCGTCCTGTCGTCCCCACACCCCGCCGGAAACACCGCAATCGACATAGCTGATGCCGTGTTCGGCGAGGATGTGTGCGTTGACCGTGGCGTCGGTGAACCGGGAATTGCCGCCGTCGACGACGATGTCACCCGGCGAAAGAAGACGAGACAGCTTTCCGATCACCTGGCGGGTTTGGGCACCGGCGGGAAACATCACCCACACCGCTCGCGGCGCGGGAAGCGCCTCGATCAACGCAACGAGGCTACTCACATCGCTGTCCACGACGTGCGCGTCGTAGCCGATCGCCGCGATGCCTCGTTCACGCAGTCGCGCGCGAATGTTCAGGCCCATCATTCCCAAGCCCACGAGTCCCAGTTCCATACTCACCGTTTCCCTTTCGGTTCTCAGTGTCGTCCCTTTCTCTATGTATACGGGGGTTCAGGGGCCGGTCCACCTAGCCGGACGGAGAGCTGTCACTAGCCGCTCGGCGGAGTGCCCTCGCGCGCAGCGCTTTCGACACTGTTAGTCACCACACGCCTCATCCGTCCACTCGGAGGGGCGCGCCCGCGATGGCGCGGACGTCGATTTTCAGCTTTACGGCCCGGCGCTCGCAGCAATCCGCCTTTCCTTTACTAGCAGCATCTTTCGGTCCGATCCTGTGGATCTACCTGAGACGAAAGAGGGGTGAGGGGTGAGGGATTTGATCGACACCACCGAGATGTATCTGCGGACAATCTATGACCTGGAAGAGGAGGGCGTGCGCCCCCTTCGAGCACGGATTGTCGAACGACTTGAGCAAAGCGGGCCGACGGTAAGCCAGACTGTCGCCAGGATGGAGCGCGACGGTCTGCTCCTGGTCGCCGGTGATCGCCGCTTGAAACTGACCGACAAGGGTCGCGAACTCGCGGTGGCGGTTGTGCGCAAGCACCGCCTCGCAGAACGATTGCTGCTCGACGTCATCGGCCTCCAGTGGGAGAAGGTTCATGCGGAAGCGTGCCGATGGGAGCACGTCATGAGCGAGGAAGTCGAACGCCGGCTGGTGAAGCTGCTCGACAACCCCACCACTTCGCCATACGGCAACCCGATTCCTGGGCTCGGGTTGCTCGGGCTGGACCGCCCGATCGGCGACCCCGAGATACTCGTCAGCCTCACGGATCTGCCGTCCGGCGGTCCGACCGCGGTCGTCGTGCGGCGTCTCGCCGAGCACGTGCAGTCGGATCCGGCCGTCATCGGACGGTTACGGGCCGCGGGCATCCTTCCCGACGCGCACGTCATCGTCGAGACCAGGCCCGGTTCGGTCACCATCACCGTCTCCGGCCACGGCGCGTTCGAGCTGCCAGACCGCATGGCGCATGCCGTCAAGGTGCAACAGGTGCGGGGATAAGTACCTCGAGCACGCCGCTCGTGCTGCTCTGCACCTGCCGCTGACGACGAAAGTCCCCCAACACGAACGTGTTCGGGGACTTTCGGGTGTCACCTACGCAGTGGTCACCCTCGCGCGGACGACTACCTGGCGAGGGCTTCCTTGAGTGCCTTCGCCGCGGCTGCGGGATCCTCGGCGCTATAGATGGCGCCACCGGCGACGGCGACGTCGGCGCCGGCGTCACGGACGGCGGCGATGGTATCGACCTTCACGCCACCGGCGATCGAGAACGGCACGCCGGCGAGCTTGCCGTCGTCGAGGAGGGCCTGAATGGAGTATCCGGGCTGAGCCTGCTCGTCAAGACCGGCGTGGATTTCGACGAATGCCACGCCGAGCTTGGAAACCTCGCGGGCCCGCTCGACGCGGTTCTCGACGCCAATGAGGTCGGCGACGACCTTCTTGGCGTGCTTCACTCCGGCCTCGACGGCACCCTTGATGGTGGCGTCACCGGCGACACCGAGGACAGTGACCAGGTCTGCGCCGGCGGCGAAGGCGATATCGGCCTCGAGGAAACCGGCATCGGCGGTCTTGAGGTCGGCGAAGACCTCCTTATCCGGGTGCGCAGCCTTGATCGCGCTGATGGCGCTGAGGCCGGCGCTCTTAATCAGTGGAGTGCCGAGCTCGATGATGTCCACGTACGGGGCCACCTTGTTGGTGAGCGCCAGGGCGTCAGCGGTGGTCAGCAAATCGACCGCAACCTGCAGTTTCGTCATGTGCTTCTCCTACACCTTGTGAATTTATTTGGGGTTCTCGCTATTTGGGGGGTAGCGGGGTGTCGGGTCAGCCGATGTTGGCGTGGCGTTCCCACAGCCGCTCGGCGGTCTGGTCTTCGTTGCTCCACAACGCCTGGAACAGCGCGTCGAAGGCGAGGAGAACGGACTGCTCGAACAGGCTGCCTGCGTACTGGCGGGTGACGGATCCGCTGTGGTCTTGCTTGTCGGCTGCAGGCAGGACCAGCACCTCGTCGGCGCGCGCGGCCAGTGGCGAGTTCGCGGCCGTGGTGACAGCGAGCACCGAGGCACCCACCTTCTTCGCGGTATCGGCCGCGCCGACGACCGAACCGGTGGTACCCGACCCCGACACGGCAATCAGCAGGTCGCCTGTGCCGATAGCGGGCGCGGTGACCTCACCGGCGACGTGCACGGTTAGGCCGAGATGCATGAGTCGCATCGCAGCCATCTGGCTGGCCAGGCCACTGCGTCCGTTACCGATGACGAACACCGCCCGCGCACTGGTGACGAGGGAGCCTGCGCGATCCCACTGCTCTGCGGCAACCAAATTGAGGAGTCGCTCGTTCTCGTCGAGCACGATGCGACGCCCCTCACTGAACCGGGTGCTTGCTTGCTGGACGGTGGCGGCCATGGTCCTCCTCGTTGTCTGGTTTGGTGGGCCGTTGTGTGGTTTGGTGGGCCGTTGTGTGGTTGTGCCCCCAAGAATGCCGATCCGGCGACGCGGGGACACCCGGCCGCACGGCGGGTCCTCGCTGGCCGGTTGGCTAGTGCCGTCCGCGGCCATACTCTGAATGGGTGATAAGCGTTGAGGATTCGGTTCGGGTGCAGGTTGTCCGCTGGATGGAGATGCGGAAGGTGATCACGGGGCCGCTCCCGGAGATCGCGGTCCGGCTGTCTCAATTCCTTGGTCACACGTCGCACGATGCGTTGGTGATCTTCACGCGTGAATGCACCGGGCGCCCGCGCAAGGTAGCCGGAAACCAAGAGATCGTCGATCGGGCGACCATCGACGAGCTCGACGAGATCAAACAATCCATCGCCCCTGGTGGCGTGCTCGACGACCTGGCCGTGCTGGCCGGTTCGCGGCGCCGAATCTGGGCCGTGCGCGACGACCCCTGCGACACCCTGCTCGTTCTGGTTCCGCGACCGTCCCAGACGGCCGCCCCCGACCTCGATGAGGTCGCCGCGGTGTTCGGGATTGTCGCGACCTCCATCCAGCATCAGGTCGCGCAGGCCAGCCCTGACTATCTCGCCGAATCACGGGCAGCGTCGAGTGAACGCGCCCGCACCATCGTCGAATTAACCGAGGCACACGAGGCGACGCTGTCGTCCATTCTCGGAACCCTGCGCTCCAACGACCTCGACGATCGCCGCTCGCGTATCACCGCCAGCGAGACGGCATCGGCCGCACTGATCACCCTTCGGTCCGCGGGCGCCGCCAATCGCGCCCTGTCGGAGGAAGCGGTGACGACCGCATTCGCCAGGCTGCAGAGCGAATTGCGGTCGCTTTTGCGGCATCGGGATGTCGAAGTCGACTACGTCGAGCCCCCGGCCGACGGGCGACCACTTCCCGGTGAGGTGGCGCACGCGGCACGGGCGATGGTGCGCGCCATCGTGCTGGCCTTCGACGCGCAACCGGTGTTGACCCGACTGCGGATCGCGTGGGACTGCGGGGATGGCAACGTCCTTATCGAGATCCGTGACGGCGGACCCGGCACCATCGACAGAGATGCCTTGGCACTCCAACTGTCCGGACGCCTGCGCACCCTCCGCGGCCAGCTGGACGTCGAATCGATTCCTGGCTGGGGCAGCCGCGTGATGCTCACCATCCCGCTCGACCCGCCGGCAGTCCGACCGGACGAGCACCTGCTCTCCGCCCTCAATCCCCGTGAAATCGAAGTCCTTGCGCATCTAGCGGTCGGCAAGCGTAACCTCGCGATCGCCGATGAGCTCGGAATCAGTCAGAGCACGATCAAGTTTCACGTTGCCAGCCTGTTGAGGAAACTCGACGTCGCCAACCGAGGGGAGGCGGCCGCGATCGGGATACGCGCCGGAATTGTCCCCGGCAACACACATTCGGCGCCCGGCCAAAACTAGTCCGCCGCCATCTATCTCGGCAGAGACACCGAGTTCCGCGCTACCCGGTCGAAGGGCGATCACTGTGACAGCACTTTGGGGCACGCTCATCGGGGTCGCGGTCGGCCTCGCCGTCACGTGGATCGCGCTAGTGATCGCACTGGCCGTTGCCCGCCCCAAGGACATCAGCGTCAGCGATGCACTGCGACTGCTGCCTGACACGGTGGTTCTGATGCGCCGCCTGGCCGCCGATCCGGAACTGCCGCGCGGTATCCGGGTCCGTCTGCTCCTGTTGCTGGTGTACCTGATTTTGCCATTCGACCTCATCCCGGACTTCATCCCGTTTCTCGGCTACGCGGACGACGCCATCGTCGTTGCCGTTGCGCTGCGCTCGGTCGCTCGACTAGCCGGGCCCGAAGCCCTCATCGAACACTGGCCAGGCACCCCGGAGGGACTTCAATCCGTTCGTCGCCTCGCTGGCATCCCGAGTCCACCCGAGCCGGAGAGCCTCTAGATCGGTAGTTCGACCAACACGGTGGTACCGCGGCTAGGGGCGGACTCCACCCGCAGCGATGCCTCGATCATGGCGCAGCGCTCGGCGATCGAACTCACGCCGAAGTGCTGTCCCCCATCGGCGTCCGCCGCACGCGCTGCCCGGCTTTCCGCAACGTCGAAACCCTTTCCGTCGTCGGCGCAGCCGAGAACGATCGAGTTACCGACGGCCCGCAGCGACAACACGATCCGATTAGCTTCGGCGTGCTTGACCGCGTTGGCCAACGCCTCCTGGGTGATTCGGTAGAGCGCCGCCGCGGCATGGTCGGGAATGTCGTCGACCGCAGCGGTAGGGTCAACGACAAGTTCGATGGACGGGCCACCGTTGCGACGAGTCATCTCGACGAGCGACTCGATTGCGGCGGCTAGGCCGAGGTCGTCGAGCACCAGACTGTGCAGTCCCGAGATGGCCGCCCTCGTCTGGTTGTAGGCCACGTCACCCAGTTTGCGGGCGGTCAGCAATTCGGCGCGCGTGCTGTCGAGCTTCTGGAGGAGCGTCGGGTCGTCCGAGATCCCCTGTGCCGCTGCGATGGTGAGGTCCGCCGCCGAGAGGTGGAACGACATGGAGGCGAGCGCGGTGGTGACGCCGTCGTGCAGGTCGAAGGCGATCCTGCGCCGCTCCGCCTCCTGCGCCGAGATCGCTGCTTTGATCAACCGGTCACGCTCCGTGCGCTGCCGGTTGACCGTTCGTCCCAGCTGCTCTGCGTCCAGTCGCAACCCGAGGATCGCGGCGTACGGTTCCGCGGCGTCGAGGTCGGCCTGACCGAACGGACGGCTTGGATCGCGGTGAGCGGCAAGGACGCCGACGATATCGCCCTCGAGCCCGGTGAGCGGGATGCAGATCCGGGCCACAGTCTGCTGCTCCTCGAGCGCAAGCAGCTGACGGTGCAGCACGTTGCGGGGTGAGTCGGCCTCGATCAGCACCGGTTTGCCTGTGCGAGCGACCAATCCGGTGACCCCGAAACCGACCTGCAGCGTCAACGAACCCGCCAAGGGGTGTGCGGGCCAGATGTCGACGACGTTCAGGTCCTGACCGCTGATGGCGTACAGCAGTACGCCGTCTGCAGCGAGCAGGCGGGTGAGATCCGCCGCGGTGGGGGCCGCAGCGGGGCTCAACGGAACAGCCCCTCACGTAAGGCGACGGCCACCGCACCGCTGCGATCGGAGACCCCCAGCTTGCGGTAAAGCCCACGGATATGGGTCTTCACCGTGTCCTCGCTGACCACCAACGCGCTCGCGACCGCCTTGTTCGAATGCCCCGACACCAGCAAAGCCAGCACCTCCGACTCGCGCTGGGTGAGGCCGAGGTGTGCACCGGACCAGAACTCGCCAGCACTCAGCCGTGCGGCGGACGGCGCCACCCGACCGGCCAGCGCGTTGTCAATTACGTTCTCTCCCTTGCGGACCCGACTCAGGTGCCCGATCAGCTCCTGCCCGTCGACGCGCTTGAGGAGGTAGCCGGAGGCGCCGGCTCGCAGCGCCTGGTACAGGTAATGCTCGTCGTCGTACACGGTCAGAAGAACGACCTTCGTGCCCGGATAGTGCGTGGTGATCTCCAGACACAGGTCCAGGCCGCTCCCGTTCCCTATACGCACATCGCACAGCACGACGTCGGGCCGGTGCTCAGCCACCAGCCGCAGCGCGACCTCCCCCGTTATCGCCTGACCGACGATCACCACTTCTTCTGAGAAGTGGTCGAGCATCGCGACGAGCCCCTGCAACACCATCTGGTGATCGTCGACGAGCACGACACGCAGCGGGGTCGAAGGCGGATCCAACATGCCACCAAGCCTACGGCGGTACGCATCCCGATCCGAGTAAACCGACGAGGAGATATCACCCGCCTTTCCACCCACCGGGGTGATTGCTTCACGACCGTGACACGGTCAGATGGACACCACGCCGATCAGAAAGGCCCTGTGCCATGACCGATTCCAGTGCCACCCAGCCCCGCATCGTGCCGTCGGTGTTACCTGCCGACTTCGCCCGCCTCGGCGACGAGGTAACCGAATTGTGCGAAGCCGGCGTGGACCGGATCCAGTGGGACGTCATGGACGGTGTATTCGTTCCGAACCTCACGTTCGGCGCGGACGTCATCGCGGCCGCCCGCCCGTACAGCACGGTCGGCTTCGAGGCCCATCTCATGGTGGTCAACCCCGACGAGCTCCTGGGGCGCTACATCGACGCGGGATGCGAGTTGGTCATCGTGCACGCCGAAGCCTGCACCCACCTCCACCGCACGCTCGGGCGCATCCGCGAGCTCGGCGCGCGCAGTGCCGTCGCGCTCAACCCACACACTCCCGCCGAGGTCGTCGAGCACGTTCTGTCCGAGACCGATCTTGTGCTCGCGATGACGGTCAACCCAGGATTCGGTGGCCAGGCCTACATCCCGGCCGTGGAGGCGAAGATCGCGCGCCTGCGACAGATGATCGACGAATCAGGTCTGCCCATCGAGCTGGAGGTGGACGGCGGCATCACCGATAAGACCATCGCCGGCGCGGCCAGCGCAGGCGCCGACGTCTTCATCTCCGGATCCTGGATGTACGGCTATCCCGACGGCAAGGCGGCGGCCGTCAAACAGTTGCGGACCACGGCGCTGGAGAACGCTGCGCTCGCCGAAGCTGTCATCTGACGGGCGACTCCACTGTTCACCGCAACCGGTCGGCCCATGCCGACCGGTTGCGGTGAACTGCGTTGCAGGCGTTTGAGATTCGAGCTGGGCCGATCAGGCCTCGGCCGAGGCAGGCGCAACGCCGGTGTTCTCGAACTCGGACATGATGTCAATGCGGCACTGGTGACGTTCCTCGCCCGACCATTCCGCCGCCAGGAACGCGTCCACGATCGCCAGCGAATCCCCAAGGGAGTGCATGCGACCGCCGAGTCCGATCAGCTGAGCGTTGTTGTGCTGGCGGGCCAGCTGCACGGTCTCGACATTCCACGCCAGGGCACATCGCGCACCCTTCACCTTGTTCGCGGCGATCTGCTCACCGTTGCCGCTGCACCGAGGACGATGCCGGGGCTGCCCTCGTCGGCGACGACGCGACGCGCCGTCTCGATGCAGAAGGCGGGGTAGTCGTCCAGCGCGTCATAGACGTGAGCGCCGCAGTCGATGGCCTCGTGGCCCACGGCCTTCAAGTGTTGGATGACGGCGTTCTTGCGTTCCAATCCGGCATGGTCAGAACCCAGGTATACCCGCACGATGATTGCTCCTCCTCTCGCGATTCAACGCCTCGCGCTGAAGTCAATATTGGTGTACCGGGCAGGCGCAGTACATGTTTCGGCAGGTGTAGCAGGCGGGCATGCCCTTGCAGCGCGGGCACTTCTCGCAGCTGACCGGCTCAATGTGCCGACCGGCGTTCACGGCCGTGTACGACTCGCCGCAGTGATAGCACGGCGGGCGGGCGCCGTCGTCCATCAGGCCCGCACGACCATCGCTGTGGCCAGGACCAGCATCACCACGCCGCCGAGCAGGTCGGTGCGGATCGGTATCTTGCTCGCTGCGAGCTTCCCCAGCGTCAGCCCCACCAGGGACATGACGAGAGTGACGCTGCCCGCTACCACGGCCACGGTCACCGCCGAGTAGCCCATGACTCCTAGGCCCGTCCCCGCGAGTAGGTTGTCAACGCTCAATGGGAGCGGCAACCCCAGAATGGCCAGGGGATGGTCGAGTTCGCCCGACTTCTCTGTGCGCAGCGCATGCACGACCAGATAGACGGCGTAGACGGCTAAGGCGGCAGCACCGATGTACTCCGCGGATTCCCCGATGTAATCGCCGACATATCCGCCCAACCAGACACCGATCATGGGTGCCAATGCATCGAATACTGCGAATACTAACGCACATTGGACGATCCGGATCCACGACGGCTTCGTCGTTCCAAGCCCGATGGACGACTGGAAGTTGTCCAGGCCAAGGATGAACGCGAACGGGAGCAGGGTCAGGACAGCGGTCATCGTCGAACCTCCAAGGGAATTTGCGACCGGATCCGGCCAGGATTCGGTCGTGGAATCAGCACGCCGTCCCGAGGCCGCGTCGTGTCGTTCGCGTCGACCACCGCCGCCTCGACCAGCCCGTGATCGGGGGACAGATGACAGACGGGGTCGGTGCGGGCGGCGTCACCCGTGAGCGCAAAGGCCTGGCAGCGACAACCGCCGAAGTCGATCTCGCGCCGGTCGCAACTGCGGCACGGATCCGGCATCCACTCGTGACCGCGGAACTGCTTGAACAGAGGCGATTCCGACCAGATCCACTCCAGTGAGTGCTCGCGAACGTTGGTGCTCGGCAGGTTCAGGCCGCGGGCCAATTCGTGGGCCGCTGGGCACGGCAGGGTTTCGCCGTTGGGCACTACGGTGAACTGTCGGCGGGCCCAGCCGTCCATGCAGGGCTTGGGGTAGCGGCTGTAGTAGTCGGGGATGACGTAGATGATCTCCATCCGGTCGCCCAGCCGAGCCCGGGCCGCGAGCACCGCTGCCTCCGCGCGCTCCAATTGCTCTCTGCTCGGTAACAATTCGGCACGGTTGCGGCCCGCCCAGCCGGCGTACTGCGTGTTGGCCAGCTCTATCCGGTCGGCCTCCATCACCGCCGCCATGTCGATGATGGCGTCGATTCGATCGATGTTCTGCCGGTGCAGCACCACGTTGAGCGTCAAAGGCCAGCCCAGCTTCTTGACGAGCCGAGTGACCTCGTGCTTGCGCTCGAACGAGGCGGTGCCTGCGATCTGATCGGACAGGTCTCGTTGATCGGCCTGAATGCTGACCTGCACGTGGTCCAGACCCGCATCGCGGAGTTGCTCGGCGCGCCGGGTGGAGAAGCCGAGCCCGCTGGTGATCAGGTTGGTGTAAATGCCAAACCCGTTGGCGGCCTGCACCAGATCGACGATGTCGTGACGCTGCAGCGGCTCGCCGCCCGAGAGATGCACCTGCAGCACGCCGAGATCGGCGGCCTCGGCGAACACCCTTTGCCACTCCTCGGTGGTCAACTCGTCGCGATAGTCGTCCAGCGCAACGGGATTGGAGCAATACGGGCAGTGCAATGGACAGGCGTAGGTGAGCTCGGCGAGCAGCGCGTAGGGCTTATCCATGGTCGATCTCCATTCCGTGCTTGCCGACGAGGGCGGTCACGAAGCGTCGTACGTCGCCGTCGGCGACATGGTCGTATCGGCTGCCCAACTCGGACTGGATGTCTGCGATGGTCCGCCGGGAGTTGCACAGTTCCACGATCGCGACGCCGGTGTCGTTGAGCACCAAGATCGACTCCGGCGAGAGCAGCGCGTACTGGCCGCGCGCGGCGTCGAACTTGAGTCGTACGTGGCGCGCGAGCCGCGGCCGAGCGGCGTCGTCAACGATTTCCATACGCCTGGTCGATCGCATCGAGCATGCTCCACAGCACGTCGCATTTGAACGACAGCGCCGAGAGCGCGGCGCCCTGTGTTTCGGAGGTCACGCAATACTTGCGCACTATTTCCAGACCGTGTTCGGAGTCGCGGGGCGCCTGGTGGATTCGGGTGCGGAAGTAGGCGAGCTCCCCTGGGTCGATCCAGGTGTAGTGGCGTTCGAAAGCGGCGAGCCGCTCTGCCATCAGGTCGGGCGCGAACAATTCCGTCAGCGAGGACGCCACCGCCTCCACCCATGGCCGGGTGCGCGTGAAGTTCACGTAGGCATCGACGGCGAATCGCACGCCCGGCAGGAGGTGTCGTTCGTCTTGGACCTCCTCACGGGTCAGGCCGACGGCCTCGCCGAACCGCAGCCACGCCTCGATTCCGCCGGTTCCCGCACTGGTGCCGTCGTGGTCGATGATGCGTTGGACCCAGCGACGCCGAACCTCGCGGTCCGGGCAGCTACTGAGGATCGCGCCGTCCTTCCGCGGAATGTTGGACTGGTAGTAGAAGCGGTTGGCCACCCAGCCGCGGATCTCCTCGCGGCTGGACTGTCCGATGTTCATCCGCCGATGGAAGGGGTGCTGGTGGTGGTAGTCCTTGACGTGCTCGCGGAGCGCTTCCTCGAATTCATCGGGCGCCAGTGCTGCGGTCATCGTTGCTCCTCAGATCTCGATCTCAAGGCCGTCGGCGGCGACCTCGAGGCCGTGCTGGTCGAGGATCCGTCGTTCCGGCGAGTCCATGATCAGCACCGGATTGGTGTTGTTGATGTGGGTGTAGACCTTGCGGCCGATCGGCAGCGACGACAGCAGCTCGAGGCTGCCGCCGGGGCCGTCGATCGGGACATGACCCATGTCGCGCGAGGTCTTGCTGGCCAAGCCGAGCCTGGACATCTCGTCGTCGCGCCAGCACGTGCCGTCGACCAGGAGTGCGGAGCAATCGGCCAGTTCCTCGACGACGTCGGGGGTGAGCTGCTGCACGCCCGGCAGGTAGACCAGGCTGCGGCCACTACCGCCGTCGGTGACGCGGTAGCCCACCACCCGGCCATAAGTCGCGGCCCCTGGGAACCGCATCGCCTTGCCAGTGGGTACATCGAAAGCGCGGTAGGACAACCCAATTGAGCAGTCACCCAGCGACACATCGGCCCCCGGCAGCACCGGGTGCCACTTGACCGGGCAGTACGCCTCGAGCGTCCTGAGCACCCCGGTCCCGGTGGTCAGGGTTTCGTGGACCGATTCGGTCGCGTGGACCTCCAGACCGCGTCCCTCCCGCATCAGTAGCAGGCCGAGGGTGTGGTCGAGCTCGGCGTCGGTGAGCAGCACGGCCTGGAACGGCACCGCCCTGCCCGCGTCGGGGTGAAGATCCGGAAAGGACTCGATCTGCGACTGGATGTCCGGTGAGGCGTTGAGCAGGACCCAAAGCTTTCGGTCAGCGCTCACCGCGATCGACGACTGGGAGCGCGGGAGGCAGGGGCTCGAGCCAGTGCGCACCGCGCGGCACTGGGGGCACCCGCAATTCCACTGCGGAAACCCTCCGCCGGCTGCTGATCCCAGCACTCTCACCCACACGACCGATCACTCCCTGCAGTTGGGTCGCCGCGACGGGGCGCCGGGCCGAATGGACCCGGCGCCCTGACGTGATCGGCTACCTGGCTTCGTCCAAGATGGCCACGTATGCGGTCACCTCGGCGGACACCCGGATCTCTGCGAACGTGGGGTGCTCCCACTTCTGGAGAGTGCTAGCAGTGGTTTTCTTCTCCATGGTGTTCTCTCTTTCTTCTGTCGGTTTTGTGGAGGTCTGGAGGCGCGAATCAATTGGGCAATGCGAACGCGATCAACGCGCTGCCGTGACCCTGGCCGAGCATCCCGGGGATGATCCCCTCGAGCCAGCCACCCCAGCCGACCGGGACGACGACGTACTGCCTGCCGTCAACGCTGTAGGTCGAGGGACTGCTGTGATGGCCACTGCCACACTGGAATTCCCACAGCTGGTCGCCGGTGCGCGCGTCGAGTGCCACGAACTCACCGGTCGGCGTGCCCGCGAACACCAGGTCGCCTGCGGTGGCGAGCACCGACGCCGCCATCGGGTAATCGATGCGCCAGCGCCACTTCTCCTCGCCGTGGCTGTCGAACGCACTGACCGAACCGGCCATGTCGTCGATGTCTACCTCGACGGCAGCGCCCCAGTACGGCATGCCCTCCTTGAACTCGCGGCGCCGGCGAGTGGCGGTGGCGCCCACGTCCGCAACCGGCACGTAGAACATGTCGGTCTTCGGGCTGTACGCCGCGTGCGTCCACTCCTTGGCACCTGCCGGACCCGGGAAGAAGTGGACCGGCTCACCTTCCTTGTCCGGGTACCTCCGTGGGGTCACCTTGCCATCGCGGGTGATGACGCCCCAGTCGATCCGGTCGACGAACGGAGTGACGTGCTGCAGCTCGCCATTCGTGCGGTCGAGAACGAAGAAGTAGCCGTTCTTGTCGAAGTGACCGAGCAGCTTCTTACCGTCCCGCTCGAACAGGGTCATCTCCATGGTCGAGTCGTAATCCCAGAGGTCGTGCGGGGTGAACTGGTAGTGCCACTTGATTTCACCCGTATCGACGTCCAACGCCACGACGCTGTCCGTGTAGAGGTTGTCCCCCTCGCGGACCTCGCCGTCGAAGTCGGGTGCCGGGTTGCCGGTGCCCGCGTAGTACAGGTTCAATTCCGGGTCGTACGTGCCGGTGACCCAGTGGTTCGCGCCGCCGCGCGCCCAAGCTTCACCGTCGGCGGGCCAGGTCTCCGAACCCGGCTCGCCGGGCTTGGGAACGGTGTACGTGCGCCACAGGTGCTCGCCGGTCTCCAAGTCCCAGTTGTCGATGTGGCCACGCACACCGAACTCGCCGCCGGCGCTGCCCGTCATCAGGGTGTTCTTGACGACCAGCGGAGCCAGCGAGGCGCTCTCGCCCGCACGCACGTCACCAATCGTCTTCTGCCAGACCAAACTTCCGTTGGTGGCATCCAACGCGAGCAGTTGTGCGTTCGGGGTGACGAAGTACACCTTGCCGTTGGCGACCGCGCAGCCGCGGTTGACGTTGCCACAGCAGAGCGAGACGTCGAACGGCACTGCGTGCTTGTAGCGCCACAGCAGCTCGCCCGACGCTGCATCGAGAGCCCAGAACCACCCGTCCCAACCGGTGACGAACATGACGCCGTCCACGACCAGCGGGCATGCCTCGAACGCATAGGTCGAAGAACCCGCGATGTGACCGGCGGAGCCGGCCTGGAAGATCCACGCCGGGCTGAGGCTCTTGACGTTTCCGCTGTTGATTTGGTCCAGCAGGCTGTACCGCTGACCATCGTAGGCACCGTAGTAGGTGAGCCAGTTCTGTGATTCCAAGCGCGCGTCGAGCAGTCGTTCGGAGTTGACGCCATCCGTTACCGCAGGTGCGCTTCCGGGGATGGCGCTCAGTGCGGAGTGGGGGATCGCGTCCCCCGCCTCCACGTATTCAACCTTTATGTTCTCGTCAGAAATGTCCGGGACAACAGTCATTTTGGGTTCCTCCTACGGGCGTGGCTGGTCGGGACGGTCGAGACGGGCTTCTGGCGGCACCTCGCCGAGCACGACGATGGCGGCGGTGAGTCCCCGACCTTCGTCGTTGCCACCGGGCGAGCTGTACCAGTAGAAGCCCGGACCGTCCAAGGTCAGCGTCGCCTTGCCCCTCGAATGGTTGAGCAGCCCGAGGAACTGCTTGTCGCCATTGCTGGGGAACAACGCCGAGTGCGTGTTCTTGTCATCGTTGATGACCGTGAGCTCGATCGAGCCACCGTGCGGCATGACCAAGACGGCCGGCTCCCAGCCGCCCGAGTCCTCCAGGATCGTCAGGGTGCCCTCCATCGTGCCGTCGTCCCGTTCGGTGGCCCGTGCGATCGAGCCAGTTCCAAGCATTCGGCCGATGGTCGCCCTGTTCTGTGCATTTAGACCGAGCTCGGTCAACAGGTCTTCTCGTTCTTCAGTGATCGTCATGGGACCTCACCTCCTCATCAGTGAAACGTCGTTGTTCGTTGTGGAATGCGAGAGTCATTCGGGGATGGGTCGCATTCCCGCCCTACTTACCGAATTCCCGCTTACTGAATTCGGCGAGCCGGAACTCTTGGGTGTGCGTATTCCTCGGCTCCATTTGGTCGTCACATCTCGCTTTGAAATACCGTCAGTCGTCGAATTACTTCGCCTACCAGAACAGCCGTATCGAGTCTGTAACTGAGTGAACGATAGGACCGGTCGGCCCTTTAGTACAGGTGTTACCGCAGGGCCGCCGTAGCATGCCGCTCACACCCGACTATCCGCCGTTCATGGTGACGCTTGTCATACGGAAGCTGACGCATGGCCTCGCCGGAGCAGGCAGCACGACGCCTCGGACCTGCATGTTCGGTGTGCCAATGGCTCGATCGGCCCAGTACCAACCGCGCCCATCCCCGCATGTTTCGCGCAGCGGTGGCGGCCAGGTAGGCCCGGCAAATGCTGGCCCCGTCGACGTGATTCCCCACTCTGAACACCATTGCTCGAAATGGTGGATCAGTGGGCCGCGGGGCGGATGAGTGGAGTGCGTCGAACTCGACGGAATCCCGGTTTTGATCAGGCAGCAAGTAAGCGGGTCGACGATATTTATACGAAGTGTCGCATTTCACCGGCTACGAACGGCCCGCACCGGTTCCCAACTGTTGAATCAGGGCCGGTCGAACAGGTCGAGGTTCATCACCTTGTCCCACGCGGCCACGAAGTCGCGGACGAACTTCTTTCCACCATCCTGGCTTGCGTACACCTCCGAAATAGCACGCAGCACGGGGTCTGCCAAGAAAGCGATATCGGCGCGACTGGCGATCCCCTTGAGCTCGCAGGTGTCCCGGTCGCGACCTTCGTACGTTGTCGTTCCATTGCTGGCCGCCGCTGTCGGTGCCCACTCGGTGTCCATGTCAAGCAGGTTGACGAAGAACTCATTGGTCAGCGTGCCCGGTGTGGAGGTGAAGACGCCCAAGAGCGACCCCCCATGGTTGGCACCGAGGACGCGCAGCCCACCGAGCAGCACTGTCATCTCGTGGGCACTCAGGGTCAGCTGACTTGCGCGGTCGACGAGCAGGTGCTCCATCGGATGCCGACTGGGCGCACCGACGTAGTTCCGGAATGCGTCCACAGTCGGTTCCAGCGCCGAGAACCACTCGATGTCGGTCCACTCCTGCGTTGCGTCCGAACGCCCCTGCCTGCAAGGGACTTCGACGTCGTGACCCGCCTTGGCGGCGGCGTGTTCGATCGCGGAACACCCCCCGAGCACGATGAGATCGGCAAGCGAGATCCTCTTGCCACAAGGTTGGGAATCGTTGAAGCGGGCGCGGATTCGTTCCAGCGTGTCCAGTACGGTCGCAAGGGTCTCGGGCTCGTTGACCTCCCAACTACGCTGCGGTTCGAGACGGATGCGCGCGCCGTTGGCCCCGCCGCGCTTGTCACTGTTTCGAAACGTCGAGGCCGAGGCCCACGCCGTGGATACGAGTTGGGACACCGACAGGTCCGACTCCAAGATCTGTCGCTTGAGCGCGACGACGTCGTCGGCGTCCACGAGTTCGTGATCGACTTCTGGAACCGGGTCCTGCCAGATCATTCGTTCGGTCGGGACCTGCGGTCCGAGATAGCGTTGGACCGGGCCCATGTCCATGTGGGTGAGCTTGAACCAGGCCCGCGAGAACGCGTCCTCAAGCTGGTCCGGATTCTCCAGGAAACGCCGCGCGATCGCCTCGTATCGCGGATCCTCCTGCAACGCAAGGTCGGTGGTGAGCATCGTCGGGGCGTGGGTCTTGGCTGGGTCGTGTGGGTCTGGAATGGTGCCGGCCCCCGCACCGTCGCGCGGAATCCACTGCCACAACCCGCCGCTGCTGAGCGCCACTTCCCACTCGTAGGCGAACAATGTTTCGAGGAAGCTGTTATCCCACTTCGTCGGCGTGGGCGTCCAGATCCCTTCCAGCCCACTGGTGACGGTGTCGGCAGCGCAGCCAGTGCCGTGCGCGCTGGCCCAGCCCAGGCCCATTGCCTCCACCGGTGTCTTTCCCGGTTCGGGACCGAGGCAGTCGGCGGGGGCGGCCGCCCCGTGGGACTTGCCGAACGTATGCCCGCCCGCGATCAGCGCGACGGTCTCCTCGTCGTTCATCCCCATCCGGCCGAACGTCTGACGGATGTCGCGCGCGGACGCTCTCGGGTCCGGCACCGTGGCCGGGCCCTGGGGATCGACGTAGATCAGCCCCATCTCGGTTGCTGCCAGTGGGCATTCGAGATCCCGGACGCCGCTGTGCCGTTCGTCGCCGAACCATTGACTCTCCGGACCCCAGTAGGTCAGATCCGGCCCCCACACGTCCTCCCGGCCACCGGCGAACCCGAACGTCGAGAAGCCCATCGACTCCAGCGCACGATTGCCCGCGAAGACCATCAAGTCGGCCCACGAGATCTTGCGGCCGAACTTCTTCTTCACCGGCCACAGGAGTTGGCGCGCCTTGTCCAGGTTGCGATTGTCCGGGAAGCCGTTCAACGGGGCGAACCGCTGCATGCCCGCGCTGGCTCCACCCCGGCCGTCACCCACGCGGTAGGTGCCCGCGCAGTGCCAGGCCATCCGCAGCATGAGCGGTCCGTAATGACCGAAGTCGGCTGGCCACCAGTCCTGCGAGGTTGTCAACACCTCGTCCACGTCTCTTGCCAACTGGTCGAGATCCAAGGACAAGAACTCCTTGGCGTAGTCGAAATCCTCGCCCATCGGATCGACTTGGCGGGAGGGCCTACTCAGCGTGTCCAGGTTGAGCCGCCCGATGGGTTCGACCTCGACGCGGGTCCGGCTCTTCTCGGAGCAAGTGCGCCGCCTCGCCGAGCCGCGCTCGCGCACGATTTTGTCGTAGGTCCTGATGACATACGCGTCAGGGTTCACCGGCACGGGTGGGCCTTCCTTTAGAACTCTCTCAACATCAGATGCCGAGCTCGCGGCGCACCGCGCGCACGTTTCGTCGGGACACCGGCACCATCGTGTTCTCGGGGTCGTCCATGACTAGGACGAGCTCGCCCTTGTCTCCACGTTCGACCTCTCGAATACGGTTCAGGTTGACGATGTGCTGGCGGTGCACCCGTAGGAATCCGGCGTTGGCCAGTTCGCTGTCGAGTTTGTCCAGGCCGGGAGACGAGGCCTGCATCCTGCCCTGATCCGTGGACAGCCAGACGTCGTTACCGTCGGATTCGGCGAACAGAACTTCTGCCGCCCGCAGCAACACCATCCGGTTCGCGCGCATGCCGACCACTCGACGTGTCTGTTGCCCTGATGACGTGTCGGCGTGGATACCTGCTTCTGGCCGGGGTATCTGCCCACCGTCTGCGGCACCGAAGGAGATCAGGTGTCCGACCAGATTGTGGTGCAGGAACACCGGGCGAATGGCAATCGGCGACGGTTCGTCGGACAGATGGGTGAAGATCTGCGTCGAACCGGTCCAGTCGGGGTTGTGGCTCGCCTGCTTGCTGGCGTAGCGGATCGCCTCGATGAATGCTGGGAGCCTCGGATTCCAGCGCACTGCCGGGTCGACGGCCGGGGAGTTGCTCGGCACTCCAAGCGGAAGGCTCGCCATTTCGTCGGCGACCACCACCTTGCCCCCGATGTCGACGGCTGCCAGTGGATCAGTTGAACGCGCCCTCGCGTGGCTGTAGGCACCGAGCAGTTCGGCCCCGCCGCTGCGGGCACACTTGCGTAGTTTGCTCTGGGTGTGCGCGGCGGCGTTCGCCAACCACGTGCTCGCCGACGCCGGCATGTCGTTGCGCAAAGTCGAGATGTTCAGACTCGCGATCGGTTCCTTGCTCACCACGTCCCGGACGGCGACGCCAGCGCAGGTCCAGTCGTGAAAGGCCTTGCACCAGTGTTCTTCCCGCCTGATGATCAGCGGGTTTCGCATCCCCAGGGCGGTACCTATGCCGTTCGTACCCACCGCGCTCTCCGACCAGCAATACCACGGTGCGAGGCCCGTCCCGGCAGCGACGGCAATAGTTGCCTTGTCGCCCCATTCGGCCAGCACCCTGCCATTGGCGTCGGCGATGATCACGATGCCGAACTTGGACACCTCGTGGGCGATGGCTGCGGCACGAAAACCGAGCTCTGCGAACACGACATCGTGTTCGAGCGAATGTTGGACCTCCGTGACGGCGGCAGGCGCCTCGGACAGCAATGGATCGACGCGATATTGGTCGCGACATCGCTGCCAGGAGATCGCCACTTCGGGCCGCACGCCGCGGACGTCGTCAACCCCCTTGACGAAGCTCTCCCACGCGTTGTACAGCGAAGTTCTGGTCGTGTCGGGGGGTTCCGATTCGAGCTGTGCACTTAACATCCGGGTCCACCTTTATGTGCTTGGACTTGCGTTGATGACGCCGGCGGGTGCCGCATTGGCACACCGGCCATGCCTGATGAACGCGGGCATATGTGATGTGCATCATATACCTCCTCACATGTGATGTGGCTGGCAAGAAAGGGGCTGACCTCTGCTAATACCCGTTCCGTTAGGTGCGCGAAGTTAGCCAGCGGGACCGGCGACGTCTTCAGCTGCCCTGAGTACGCGCAAGATGTTGTCACCGGCGAGCTTCGCGAGATCTGCACTGGACCAACCGAGTTCGCCGAGCGCGGCGAACAGCCGCGGGTACCCCGACACGTCCTCCAGGCCGTCGGGCATGGACTCGCCGCCCATGTAGTCACCCCCGATGCCGACATGGTCGATGCCTGCGACCGCGCGCACGTGCTCGATATGGGTCACGACCTCCGATAACGTGGCCACCGGCGGTGGCGACTGAGCAGCCAGATCCGCCATCAATGCGGCGTAGGCCGGATCGTCCTTCTGGATCCCACGGCGTCGAGCCTCGTCCTTCGCCTTTGCATGCCAACGGCTGACCGCCGGCGAGACAAAGGCGGGCAGGAACGTCACCATGCACACGCCGTCGTTCTCGGCCAGGGTTGCTAGCACATCGTCGGGCACGTTGCGCGGGTGGTCGCAGACTGCCCGGGCCGAGGAGTGGCTGAAGATCACCGGAGCCGCAGTCACCCGCAGCGCGTGCCGCATGACTTCGGCAGACACGTGCGAGAGGTCCACCAGCATTCCGAGCCGGTTCATCTCGGATACGACTTCCTCACCGAACTCCGACAATCCCCGCAGCACAGGGGCATCGGTCGCCGAATCGGCCCATGGCACGTTCTTGTTGTGAGTCAAGGTCAGGTAGCGCACCCCCAATGCGCGCATCATGCGAAGGACGGCCAGCGATCCGTCGATGCAGTGGCCGCCCTCCATGCCCAACAGCGATGCGATCCGTCCGTCGGAGGCCGCAACCTCGTCCGCGGTCGTTGCCAGCACCAGCCGGTCGGGGTAGCGAGCCACCAGACGTCGGACGAAGTCGATCTGCTCCAGCGTGGCGGCCACCGCCGAGGGACCGACAAACGAATCCGGGGATACGTACACCGACCAGAACTGCCCGGTGACGCCGCCGGCGTCCAGTCGCTTCAGATCAGTGTGCAGGTCGGGCGCCATCGTGGATAGGTCGACGGCGTCCAGGTCGGAGTTGTATTCCTGACGCATCGCCCAGGCGAGGTCGTTGTGACCGTCGATCAACATCGTCGTCACATCTCCTCCGACCGTTGCGGTTTGGCCGACGCGCGAATTTTCCGTCGGGCGTGACCGGGGTCACGTTACGGTCCAAAAGTCGGTTTTTAATGAGACGGTGCGCAAACGCCGCTCCCCCGGGCTGGGTGGCCGCTCGTCAGCGATTGAGTACCGTTCGCGGTCCTATCCAGTCGGAGAGGGGTCGGTCGGGAGGCTGGCTGACTGGCGGTCCGCGACAAAACCCACCCCTCGGGTCACCCGTTCGGTCGATGCCATCGGCCCCCATGGCTGGTGTGCTCGGGTCACACCGATACGTCGCGAGGTTGGGACAAATCATGAGAACTGAGATCGTTGTGATCGACGACGATGCCACGCCGGGTGTGAACGGCCATCGGGTGCCGAGGGGATCCGGAGGGCACTTTGCCGGTATCTCTCGCCGCCTCCGACGACTCGGCGCGACGGTGAACGACGTGGCGTCGTTGTCGGCGCAGCGGCTGCCGTCGGCATATCTCGGTATCCGATCGGACCTACGGCTCGACTCGGCGAGGCCGGAACTTACGAGCAGCCACCTGCACGTGCATTCGTCGGGTGCCGCCCTACGGCAGCCCGATGCCGCCAACACGGCAACGATGCTGGCTAGGCGGGATCGCACTGCCGCCACGGTCAGCTACGAAGTGAAGATCCCCGCCGCCAAGGGCGGGCTGTCCACGGCCGACGTGGCCTCGATCGAGTCGATGATCGGGTCCAGCGACATCGTCACGATGACCGAGTGCGACCTCGTCTCACTGCGCCGCGGCGATCTGCATGCCGATGCAATTCGCTGGCTGATGGCCCGCGGGCCCGCCATCATCGCGGTGACCGACGACCTGGGTGGCTATATCGGGTATGTCAGGGGCGGCTCGGTGGTCCACAGCCGCCGTAGCGCCCACGTCGGCGTCACTCACGGCGTCAGCGCGGCCTTGACCGCCGGTCTGCTGTCCGCGCTGGACGAGCGGTGCATGCTCGGCGCGGGCGCGTACGAGGCGCTCCGGAGAATCGATCTCCGCGCGGCGAACGACATCTTCCGCGACGCGAATCGCCATGGCGCATCGAGTTCTTCGCCGAGGAAAGCCGTGCTGCCACAACACGACATCGTGCTGGGTGCGTAGCCGGCCACTGCGATACCCGTGCTATCCCGAAGACCCGGCCCACCCTGCCCGCAGCTCCACACCCGCTCCCGGGATGTGGAGCCGGGTGGGCCGGCGATGCCCGCCGACGTCATAAATGGACTGCTCAAAACTCAACTGCCTGCGCCGACTTCCACGCATTCTGACCTATCGAACGCGCACCGCTATTTGAGGTACGGCTCGAGCAACCTGTCCCAGGCGTGGCTCATCTTGTCGTACTCGTCTTCGCAGCCGTCGGCGCGATCCTGGGGCAACTGGTCATCGCCGACAAGATCGGCATTGCGCTCTGGGTCGGAGCCGTAGACCCAGCACTCGATCACCATATGGCCGGTCTCGTGATAGAACGTGGCGATTTCGGCATTGATCGCAGACTCCTTGGGATCGGCGTCGCCGGCTACCCCGACCCAACCTTTCCCGCCAATGATCTCGACGTCCCCGCAACCCCCTCGACGACAATGTCACCTTCATCGGCGACTGACCTGTTCGTCTATCCCGGACGGATTGCGCCCGAAAGAACCGCCCGCGCAGCGCCTTTCAAGAAACGAGTCACACCATGTCGACGTCGAACCGACCAGACGACACCCCTTCACAGAGTTCGCGAGTTCTGGGAACGGGTGCGAAACGCCCACGAACCCGATGCCGCAGACCGCTTCCTCACCGAGGACTTCGTGCTCTTCTACGCTCGCGAGGAGACACGCGGCCGGGATCTCACAAGCGTTGGCTCACCGACTACCTCGCCAAGATGTTGAACCTGCACCTGTAGGTGGAGGAAGCCTTTCAGTACTCCGCCCGTAGCCGCGTCGCCGCTAGCTGGCGTATCACCGGCCAGAACGACGGCTTTCTCGACACACCCCCAAATCAAAGCGACATCAACCTCACCGGAACCGCAATCTGGGCGGTTACCCCGTCAGGGCTCCTCAGCCGCACCTGGATCGAACGTGCGTCGTGGGAATTGCGCCACGGGAAGCAGACCCGTACGCCACCGACACACCGCGAAGTCTCCGACGATTGGCGCAGCCGCCGTTGGCCGGGGACCGCTACACAACCCGACACCTCGCCCCTCGGCGAGGAGGACCCTAAGGAGACGCCATGAGCGCCCCCAACCATGCCCCACTGGACGTCATCGTCGTCGGCGCCGGCATCGGCGGTCTCGCCGCGACCGTCGCACTCCGCGCCATCGGGGCCAACGTCGAAATCCACGAGCAAGCCCGCACTCTGGCGAGAGTCGGCGCCGGTCTGCAGCTCGCCCCCAACGCCACCGCGACACTGCGCGGCCTCGGCTTGCTCGATCGCGTCCGGCCAACGCGTTTCGGCCGACCGCCTGGTGCAGCTTCGATGCCTTCGACGGCGCCCTCGACCTGCAGGTCCCGCTCGGAGACGACGTCGAGCGTCAGTACGGATCTCCCTACCTGCACGTGCACCAGGGCGATCTGCACCGGTGCCGACGGTGTCCACTCGATGGTCCGCGAAAGCCTCTTCGGCGCAACGGAGGCCACGTTTTCCGGACTCGTCGCCTACCGCGGCGTCGCGCCGCGTGACCGGGTAGCGGCCGTTCCGCCCATCGCCGCCAAGTGGTGTGGCGGCGACCGGCATCTGGTCCACTACTGGGTATCGGCGGGCCGGGAGTTGAACTTCGTTGCGGCCGTGCCGGAGCCGTCGTGGAGCGAGGAGAGTTGGGCCGCGGAGGGAAGGACCGCCGACCTGCTGGAAGCACTCGAGGGGTTCGTCGAACCTGCCCGACACGTCGCCGGTGCCGCGTCGACTCTCATGCGTTCTGCGCTGTACGACCGCGATCCGCTACCCGTCTGGGGCGAGGGGAGGGTGACGCTGCTAGGCGATGCCTGTCATCCGATGCTCCCGTTCATGGCGCAGGGCGCCGGCATGGCGCTTGAGGACGCCGCGTTCCTGGCCCGCTGCCTTGACGGGATCACGACCGACGGCGTCAAGGACGCCCTGACCCGTTACGCCAAGGCCCGCATCCCACGAACCAGCGCGGTGCAGGGCGGGTCGCGAGCCAACGGCTTCCTCCGCAAGACGAATTCCGGCCTGAGCACCGAGGCCGTCTACCGGTACGACCCCTGGCAGGCGGACCTGCCCGGATGAATGGCGCGAGGTCCATCCGTGAAGTGCGAACGCGCGGCCCGTACAGCAGTCCAACGTCGACACGCGCGCTCCGCATACGTGGGCGGACTGTTTGATCATCACGACCCGCCACCCTTGTCGACCCCGGTCCGCCGCCACTGTCTTACCGCCATTGCCGAACCCGACCTGAATATGCGCACCGTTAGCGGCCACGCTCGTGCGAGGTTCCCACTCGGTGGGTGCCCCTTAGTCTGAGCGCGCAGCCGAGATCTGGGACGGGACCTTCAGGTCGGTTTGACCGCCGTCGACGACGAGTTCGGCACCGGTGACGAAGCTGCTTTGGTCAGAGGCCAGGAAGAGCACCGCCGCGGCAAGTTCGTCGGGACGGCCCACGCGGCCCATCGGGACCTTCGCCGCCTCCCCGTCGAGTAATTGGCGTTCTTGACCGGCAGGGACGAGGCCGGTGAGCCCGGGCGTTTCGATCGGCCCGGGGATGACGGTGTTGACGCGGATACCGCGGGGAATCAATTCGGCGGCCCAGGTCCGCCCAATCGAGCGGATCGCGGCCTTGGTCGCGGCGTAGACGCTGAACGCCGGTGTTCCATTGGAGGCTGCGGTGGATCCGGCCAGCACGACCGACGCGCCGGAGTTGAGTAACGGCAGCATGGTCTGCACGGTGAACAGCGTGCCGCCGACGTTGGTCAGGAACACGGAGTTGAACTGTTCGGCGGTGATCTCCCCGAGTGGGGTGAACTCACCGCCGCCGGCGTTGGCGAAGATGACGTCGAGGCCGCGTCCGCGGGTTGCGATGGCCTCCGCGACGACGGCCAGGTCATCGAGACTGGATACGTCTGCGCGGATGCCGGTGGCTCCCTCGCCGATCGTCGCCACCGCCGCGTCGATTGACTCCTGACGTCGGCCGGTGATAAACACGTGGGCGCCCTCAGCGGCCAAGCGCTGTGCGGTCGCCAGGCCGATCCCGGAGCTACCACCGGTCACGAGTGCGGTCTTCCCGTGGAGTTGCGTTGCGATGTCGGTCATTTCGATGTCCCTTCTCGAGTTTCTGAGTTGAGGGCGCGTTCTCGGACCTCCACGCTCATCGTGCGCCCGCGGGGTCGGGTGAAAAAGGGCCGATTGGCGACGACACTCATCGCCTGCGCCGATCAATGGCTGAGCGGCCGGGCCCCGCACTACGCTCTGGGTGCATGGAGCTTCGGCAGCTCGAGGCGTTCGTGGCGGTGGCCACCGAGTTGCACTTCGGGCGCGCCGCGAAGAAGCTGCGGATCGGGCAACCCACCCTCAGCGATCTGATCCGACGATTGGAACGCGAACTCGGTGCCGAACTGCTGACCCGAAGCACCCGCAAGGTGGCCGTGACCGGCGCCGGACAAGAACTCCTGGGTCGCGCCAAGGTGATCCTCGACGAGGTCGCCACCGCCTCCGCCGCCGTGCGGCGCACCGCTGGCGGAGACACCGGCACGGTCCGCGTGGCCATCACCCCGCCGGTGGCGCCCGTGCTCATTCCGCACCTGAACAGCGCCGCAGCCGACCGCCTGCCCGACGTCACCGTAGATGTGCAGCGGATGTGGCTACCGGACCTCACCAGGGCCCTTGCCGCCGGCGCCGCAGACGTCGCGATCACCTGCGCTCGTATACCCGACGTGGCGGGCGTGGTGAACACCGTCTTCTGCAGCGAAGCACTCCTGGTGGGGTTGCGGCCGGGGCACCATCTCGCCGGTCAGGACGAGGTGGCGCTCGGCGAACTGGCGCGCGATCGCCTCGGCCTTCCCAGCGAAGCACTGTTCCCAGCCTGGGCTCTCGCGCAGCGCCAGGCGCTCGCCTCCGTGAGGTGCGATCCTCCGACGGTGACTCTCGACGTCACCGACCTCTCGGCCTCAGGATGGACGAATCAAATCGAGGCGCAATGGATATTGCTCACCGCCTCGCTGGGCGCTCCGCCCGACACCGCCGTCCGGGCACTCGCTCCCGCGCTGACCGTGCCCTACACGTTGCAGTGGCGCCCCGAACGGGCCCAAACCGCCGCGGTCGCCCGTTTCGTCAGACTGGCCTTGACGCACGACGTCCCGTCGGGATGGCATCTCGAGCCCGGGCACCTACGCCACCACCCCTGATCTCCAGCCGGGTGAGCGTCGATTGATCGTCCCGGCCGATCAGTGTCCGAACCGATTGCCCCTTTTTCCCTGGCGCGGCGAGGCGCACGCTTCGAGCGACGGTGAAGGACCCGCAGCCCAAGGAGCACCTCGTGACCACGACCTCGATGACCTCGACGAGCTCACTCGCAACGATGTCCCGACCACTGCACGTGAGCGCCGCCCGCCCCTGGGTCACGCTGACGGTCATCGGTGCGGTCGGCGGGATCCTCTCGGGTCTGCTCGCGATCGGGGGCGCGATTCTGATGGTGCCGCTTCTGGTGTGGCGGGCTGGTATGGACCAGCGGCGAGCCGCGGCTACCTCGCTGGTGGCGATCATCCCCACCGCGGTCGTCAGTTCGGCGACCTATCTCATCCATGCCGACGTCGACGTCGTTGCCGCAGCGATGATCTCGGTCGGCGCGATAGGTGGCGCGGTCATCGGCAGCCGCCTCCTGCGGCGGCTGCCGATGCAATGGCTGCGCTGGATGTTCATCGCGTTCATCCTGCTCATCGCCGCCCACCTGCTGATCAGCGTCCCCCAACCCGGCTACCCACCTGCCCTCTCACCGCTGGTCGCCGCCGGCTACCTGGGCCTCGGTGTCCTCACCGGTGTGGCCTCGGGCTTGTTCGGCATCGGTGGCGCGATCATCTCGGTTCCCCTGCTGGGGGCGGTCTTCGCGTTGAGTGACGTAGTCGCCAAGGGCACTGCCCTGGTGGTCAGCATCCCGACCAGCCTGGCCGGAACGATCAGCAACCGCCACGGCGACAGCCCCGTCGACGTCCGCGCGGGCGTGATCATCGGGGTGAGCGCGGCCGTGACGTCGGTGCCCGCGGTGTATCTCGCCGTTGCCCTTTCTCCGACGGCGTCGACCGTGACCTTCGCCGCCCTGCTGATCGCCATCGCGATCCAACTCACCGTCAAGACGTTTCACTCACGGCACCCCGCCTGACCCATCACCCGCACCACGCGAGACCCGCACTCCAACCAAGAGAAGGCCGAGATCCATGAACCCGCACGGCACCCCGGACGACGTGCTGCGCCATCCCGAGCGCATCCCCGGCTACAGCTACGGCACCTCGAGCGCGGGCCCATCCCCGCTGACTCTTGTCGACTTGACGGAACTCAAGGCCGCAGTTGGGATTTCCGACGCGGACGACGTGGCACTGTGCGAGGCGGGTGAGGTGTTGGCCCCGCGGGCCGTCGACACTTCGGTTCGTACGCTGGGTCATCGCCGCGTGCGCCCGACCCCTGGACCAGGCGTGGCTGGATCAACAGCACGAGATCGGGTTGCGCCACAGCCGGGCCAAGAAGAATCAGACGGATCACGCCCACTCCCCCGGGCACATCCCGCTGCACTATCTCCTCGCGTTGACCGCCGTCATCATCACGACCTCGCGGACCTACCTGACCGATGGCCCGCGTTCAGCCGAGGACGTGGACGAAATGCACGCGGCTTTCGCCAAATCGGTGATGCTGCATGTGAGGGTATAGACCAGGGCCT
>Ga0247757_10000611_pt1 | contig 28837 bp, 24 predicted proteins | sample UWRJL126311R4_FD_180929 | JGI IMG/M metagenome (GOLD analysis project Ga0247757, IMG submission 180929) | Plant litter microbial communities from Arlington Agricultural Research Station in Wisconsin, United States - UWRJ-L126-311R-4 | ecosystem: Environmental > Terrestrial > Plant litter >...
CCGACGGTTCCATCCCGGCGTGGGATGGCGGCATCACGGCGCCTCCCGCCGGCTACAAGGCCGGCGACCATCATCCCGACCCGTTCGCCGGCGAGGCCCCGCTGTTCACCATCACCGCTGCCAACGCGGACAAATACGCCGACAAGCTCACCGCCGGCCAGCTCGCGATGCTCAAGACCTACGCGGACTACGCGATCCCGGTCTACCCGTCGCACCGCACCGCCTCCTATCCGCAGCGCATCTACGACGCGACCAAGCGCTACGCCCCGACGGCGGCGCTGACCGCGGGCGGCAACGGCATCACCGGCTGCGTGGTGGGCATCCCCTTCACCCAGCCCGAAAACGGCCTCGAGGTGATCTGGAACCACCTCGTGCGCTTCCGCGGCGTCGCCGCCAGCCGCCACATCGGCCAGGCCGCGCCCCAGCGCGGTGGCGACTACAACGTCGTGCAGTTCGAGGACGAGTTCCTCTTCAACTACTGCCGCGACGACATCCCGGAGGAGCAGCTCGCCAAGGAACTCGCGGAGCAGAACGTGCTCATCTACTTCAAGCAGGCCGTCACCGCCCCTGCCCGCCTCGCCGGCACCATCCTCGTCGTCCACGAGACGATGGACCAGGTGAAGGAAAAGCGCCGCGCCTGGGTCTACAACGCCGGCCAGCGCCGCGTGCGCCAGGCCCCGTCGATCGAGTACGACAACCCCGGCACCGCCGCCGACGGCATGCGCACGTCCGACCAGTTCGACATGTTCAACGGCGCCCCCGACCGCTACGACTGGAAGCTCGTCGGCAAAAAGGAAATGTATGTGCCGTACAACTCCTACAAGCTGCACAGCGGCAGCGTGAAGATGTCCGACATCCTCAAGCCGCTGCACATCAACCAGGACCTGACCCGTTACGAATTGCACCGTGTGTGGGTGGTCGACGCCACGCTCAAGCCCGGCGCCAACCACGTGTATTCGCGCCGTACCTTCTACTTCGACGAGGACAGCTGGCAGATCCTGGCCGTGGACCAGTACGACGGCCGCGGCCAGCTCTGGCGCGTCTCCGAGGCGCACTGCATCAACTATTATGACGTGCCGCTCTTCTGGAGCACGCTCGAGGTCCACACCGATCTCCTCGCCGGCCGCTACCTGGCCATCGGCCTGGACAACGAGTGGGACATGTACAACTACGGCCTCAAGCGCACCCCGGGCGACTACACGCCGGGCAAGCTGCGCCAGGAAGGCGTACGCTGATAGCTCGACGCATCGAGTGCATTTGAACTAGCTTGGGGCGGACGAAAGTCCGCCCCTTCTTTTTGTCCCTCATTCACGCGCAGTGAATACGCCCACGCCGCGTTCGTCATACACACCCCGCCCTGCGGGCACCCCTCTTCCTAGAGGGGATCTGCTCCGGCGTGGGTGGCGATCCCCTCTATCAAGAGGGGTGGCGCAGAGCGCCGGGGTGTGTTGGCTCGCGGCGCTATTTGTCGTCGCCTTGGCCTTCCCGTCCACGCTCCCCGCCGCCGAAGTCTCCTCCGAACTCGCCCCGCTCGCCGCGAAATCGCTCCTGCTGGACGTCGCGCGAGCCGGTGACCGCTTGGTGGCGGTCGGCGATCGCGGGCATGTCCTGCTCTCGGACGATGAAGGCAAAAGCTGGCGGCAGGTGGTCGTGCCGACGCGCGCGATGCTGACTGGCGTCTCGTTCGGCGATGCCCAGCACGGCTGGGCGGTCGGTCACGACGGAGTCATCCTGGCGACAACGGATGCCGGACAGACTTGGGTGCATCAGGATACCGGCCAGGATCTCGAGACTATCCTGCTGGACGTGTTCTTCAGCGACCCCCTGCACGGGCTGGCCGTCGGCGCCTACGGCAAATGCCTGCTGACCATGGACGGCGGAAAATCCTGGCAACCGGCGGCCGCAATTCCGGATGAAGCTCATCTCAACCAAATCGCCCCTACCTCGACCGACGCCCTCTACCTCGCCGGCGAGGCCGGCACCTTGCTCACCTCCAGTGATGCGCGCCAGCCGTGGCGCAAAATTGAGGTGCCCTACGAAGGTTCGCTTTTCGGTGCCCTGCCGTTGGGCGATCACAAGTTGATCGTCTATGGCCTGCGCGGACACGTCTTCGTCTCGGCTGACGACGGCGCGACGTGGACGGAACGCGAGATGCCCGTCGCCGTGCTCGTCATGGCCGGCGTGCGGCTGAAATCCGGCGTCATCGTGCTCGCCGGCGCCGGCGGCAATTTCTTCCTCAGCAAAGACGACGCGAAAACCTTCGGGCACTGGAAGCCCGCCGAATACCTCGGCGGCGTGTCCGCCCTGCTCGAAACCAAGGACGGCGCCCTGCTCGCCGCCGGCGAATCCGGCGTGGCCCGGCTGCAGCTGCCGCTGAAATGAGCGCCGCACTCCATCTCATTCTTGGAGGGCCCGCGTCCCTGCGGGCCGGGTTCGCCGCTGCCATCCCGGCGGCCCGCAGGGACGCGGGCCCTCCACCCCAGCCATGATCCGCCGCATCGAGGGAATCATCTTCCGCCACCGGCACGTGACGCTCGTGCTGTTTGCCGTCGCGACGCTTATCCTGGGCTGGTTCGCCCTGCACACGCGGGTCGATGCGAGCTTCTCCAAGCAGCTGCCGGTCGACCACGAGTACATCCGCAACTTCAAGATCTACCAGGCCCAGTTCGGCGGCGCCAACCGCGTCGTCATCGCCCTCGTGGCGAAACAGGGCGACATCTTCACGCCGGAGTTCTTCAAGGCGCTGAAGGCCGTCACGGACGAGGTCTATTACCTCCCGGGCGTCGACCGCGCCCTGGTCACTTCGATTTTCACGCCGAACGTCCGCTACATCGAGGTCGTCGAGGCCGGCCTGCAGGGCGGCAACGTTATCCCCGATGGCTTTCAGCCCACGCCGGAGGGTTTCGAGCAGGTGCGGCAGAATATCGTGAAGTCCGGCCGCCTCGGCATGCTCGTGGCCAACGACTATACCGGCGCCGCCGTCATCGCCTCGCTCCAGGAGGTCGACCCGCAGACGGGCAAGACCCTGGACTACACCAAGGTGGCGGAGGCGCTCGAGGAGCACATTCGCGACAAATACCAGACCGACACCATCGGCGTGCACATCATCGGCTTCGCCAAGGTCATTGGCGACGTCCGCGACGGCGCGCGCAACGTCCTGATCTTCTTCGGCGTCGCCCTCGTGATCTCGGCGGTGCTGCTCTACTATTTCTCGCAATCGCTGATCCTCACGATCCTGCCGCTGGTCACGTCGTTCTGCGCCGTCGTCTGGCAGCTCGGGCTGCTGAACATCCTCGGCTACGGCATCGACCCGCTGTCGATCCTTGTGCCGTTCCTCGTCTTCGCCATCGCGCTCAGCCACGCCACGCAGATGCTGCGCTCCTTCCGCTACGAGCTGAACATTGGCGGCAACGAGCTGGATGCGGCGCGCGAATCGTTCAGCAACCTCTTCATCCCCGGCACCGTCGCCATTCTCACCGATACGGTTGGTTTCCTCACGATCTACCTCGTCAAGGTGCCCGTCATCCAGGAGCTCGCCATCACGGCGAGCCTCGGCGTCAGCCTGATCATCCTCACCGACCGCTTCCTGCTCCCGGTGCTGATGTCGTACACGAAAATGTCGGCCGACTTCCGCCGGCGCGTGAACTTCCGGCGCTTCGCGCTGCAGCCGACATGGCGGCGACTGACGGTGTTCACCGTCGAGCGCTTCCCGCTGGCGATCATCGGTGTCGCGGCCGCGCTCTGGGCCTATGGCTTCTACGAGGCGCGCAAGATCAAGATCGGAGATTTCCACGCCGGCGTGCCCGAGCTGCGCCAGTCGTCGCGCTACAATCGCGACACGGCCGTCATCACGTCGAAGTTCAGCATCGGCGCCGACACGATCACCGTCCTCGTCGAGGCCCGCCCCAATGCGGTCGTCGACCACGAGGTCATGGCCCTCATCGACCGGTTTGCCTGGACCATGCGCAATGTCGAGGGCGTGCAGTCCACCCTCGCCCTCACCGACTACGCGCGGACGATCAACTCCGGCTGGAACGAGGGCAGCCTCAAGTGGCGCGTCATCCCCCGCAACCAGCAGGCGCTGGCGCAGGCCGTCTCGCCGGTGGAGACTTCCTCCGGGCTGCTCAACAACGAGGGCAGCGTGATCCCGGTGATGATTTACCTGAAGGATCACCGCGCCGAAACCATCCACCGGGTGATCACCGCCGTGAAGGAGTTTCGCAAGGCCGAGCATGTCGACCCGAACGCACAGAATGATGCCCGGGGCCGGGCGACGGCCGAGGATGCGGGTCGCTCGGTGCGGGGCGTGCAGTTCCAACTTGCGACCGGCAACGTCGGCGTGATGGCCGCGACCAACGAGGTCGTGGAGCACGCGCAATTCCCGATGGTCATGTGGCTGTACGCGGCGATCGTCGTGCTCTGCCTGATCTCTTTCCGCTCCTGGCGCGCCACCGTCTGCGTCGTGCTGCCGCTCGTGATCGTGTCCGACCTCGCCTACGCGCTCATGGTGTTCCTGGAGATCGGCCTGAAAACCTCGACGCTGCCCGTGGTCGCGCTGGGCGTGGGCATCGGCGTGGATTACGGCATCTACCTCTGCTCGGCGATGCTGGAGAAGATGCGCGAGGGCCAGACGCTCGACGACTCGATCTGCTGGGCCTTCGCCACCATGGGCACGTCGGTCGTGTTCACCGGTTTCGCCCTCGCACTCGGCGTGGGCACCTGGGCGTTCTCGATGCTGAAGTTCCAGGCCGACATGGGCGTGCTCCTCGCCTTCATGTTCCTCTTCAACATGCTCGGTGCGATGCTGATCATGCCCGCGCTGGCCGCGTTCCTCTTCCGCAAGAAACTGGCCGGCCACCTCGCCCCCGCGGAACCGGCACCCACGGGCGAGTGAGCGACTTGCCGCGCATCGCGCCGACTGCGCTCGCCCGGAACATCCCCATGAAACATTTCCTCCCGATCCTGCTCGCGGTGGTCCTGACCGGCACCTGTCTCGGAATGCCCAAGCGCGAAGAGGGCGCGGGATACCAGATGCCGACCGGGCAATTCGCGCGGAAATTCGGCGTGGGGCTGGAGGCCATTCCCCGGGCCCCCAAGGCGACGCTGGCCCCGCTGCCCCCGTTTCCCGCCAAGATGCGCGGCTCCAAACTAAATGGCTGGAGCAGCTATGCGCTGCGCATCGATGCCAAGGGCGCTGTGAAGACCGTGGACCTGGTCGCCTATTCGCGGGAGGAGTTTGGCAATGGCCGTGACGTGCTTCTCCAATGGCGCTTTGACGGGATCGCCAAGGAAGGCGCCTATCTCGTGACGCTCCGCTACACCGTCACCCCGTCCGCCGCCGTGGTGACCCAGCAGCTATAACCCATTGGCCACAGATTCGGCCGAAGCCCCGTCCCACGCCACTCCGGTTCATCCTGATCGTATCCGTGATCCGGCGCACTTGACTCCACCCCCGGCGCCGATCCGGCGATTTCTCCACCGTTACTTGCCGGTGCCCTGCCGTACCGTCCCATCCGGTTGGAACGTGAACGCGAGATCGAACTCGGTCTCGACATTCTCGCTGCCGGTCAACCGCATGGCGGTGGCCTGCCCGTCGTGGACGATCTCAAACGACTCGGAGCGTGCCGGCGTGAAGCGCCACTGGCGCACCGCCAGTTCCACCGCGTCGCGAAAATCCTCCGCAAACGGCCCCGGCGTGCTGAACGTCAGCATGCTCATTCGAATCTCGCGCACCGCGCCCCGGGGATCGACGATGATGTGCACCCCGACGATATTGCGCCCCGCTTTCGCCTTCAGCGCCTTCGCCGGGTAAACCGGCAGGACAAACGGTTCCTGGAGCGTCGCCTCGTACCACTGGCTGCGCTCCGTCGGCGGCGCGAGTTCGTGCTTGGATTCCGGTGGTGGCCCGACGGGTTGAGCGACAAACGTGAACGAACTGCGCCCCACCTCTTCATTCACCGGAGCATGCCGGCAGCCTGCCGTCGTCATCACCGCCACGCAAAATAGGACGCCTCGGGTCAGCCTCATTCGGTTCGCAGGAGCCGGGTCACGTCAATCCTCGTGGCCCGATAGGCCGGCAGGATGCAGGCCAGTGCCGCCGCCGCCAACAGGATTCCACTCACCGTGGCGAGCGCCACGGGATCCTGGGAGGAAGTGCCGTAGAGCAGCGCCTGGATAAACCGGGTGAGCGGCACGGCGCTGGCGAGCCCCAACCCCAGACCGATCGCCGTGAGCACCAGCCCGCGCCGCACGACGAGGTGCACCAAGTCCGTCCGGGAGGCCCCGAGCGCAAGCCGCACCCCAAACTCATGCTTCCGGCGGTCCACGGCATAGGCCAGGACGGAAAACAGGCCGATCACCGTCAGGGCGGCGGCCGATCCCGCCAATATTTTCAGCACCGCATCCATCAATTTCTCGGCCCCGAGCTGGTGCTCCCAAAGGCGGTCCAACGGCACCACCGGTCCCATCGCGATCTGGGGGTCGAACGCGTACAGGGTTCGCCTGATCAACGCTTCCAGTTCGCGCTGATAGGGTGCCGTCAGCTTCACCACGTAGGTGTCGTAGTTGATGGGGTTCCAAGCCTCATCGGCATAGAACACCAATCCGGGAGCCTGCCGGATGCTCGCCCGCGTGTCGGCGACGACGCCGATGACCAACCAGCCCCACCCATCATCGCCAAATCCTGGCGCCCGACCGACCGGGTGCATCAGTTTCCCGATCGGATCCTGGTCCGGCCAGCACGCGCGGGCCAGCGACTCGCTCACCAGGATTTCGTTGCTCCGAATCTGGCCCAGCGGACGGCCGCGTTTCAGGCGCAAACCCGAGGTGGCCTCGAACCCGCGGCTGAAGCATCGCACCATCGCCTTCACCGGGACGCCTCCGGCTCCCTCGACCGTGTGGGTTTCGGCAAAATATCGCTGCAGCATCATGTCATTGCAGAACCCGGCCGATTCGACTCCGGGGATTTGCTCGAGGAGGGCCTGAATTTCGTGGAGCTTCGCCAAACGGGGTTCCCAGTTCAATGGATACGTCGGCGGAAACCCAAACTGCACCTTGACCCGGTTGGTGCCGTCGTAGCCGAGGTCGATGCGGGTGAGATTGGTGAAGGTCCTCGTCATCAGCGTCGCGCCCACGAGCAGCACCACGGCGAAGGCCGTCTGCAAGACCACCAGACCGCTGCGCAGCCGGCCCAGCCCGCGACTTTCGCCGAGCGCCGGACCGCCCTCCTTCAGGCTGGCTGAAATCTGCGCGCGGAGGACGCGCACCGCGGGAATCGCCGCCACGACGAGGCCCGTCGCGAGGGTGAGGACGACCAGCACCATCAGTTCCGTCCCGTTAAACGTCCGCCACGCGGTATTCGGCCAGAGGAGGCCATCCGACAGGGTGCGCAGCAGCAGGGGAAACATCCAGTTTGCCACCAAAACGCCGGCCGCCGCACCCGCGCCCGACAGGATCAGGCTCTCCGCCAACAGCAGGCGCACGATCCGCCAGCGGCCGGCACCGAGCGCCAGACGGATGCTGAGCTCGCGCCGCCGCCCCAGCATGCGCACCAGCATCATGTTTGAGGTGTTGAGACAGGCGATGGCGTAGAGCAAACCGACCGCCGCCAGGAGGGTCCACGAAACGCCCCGCTGCCCAAACTGCCGGTTAAATTCCGGCAGGCTCATCAGCACCACCGGGAGCGTCTTTTTCTCGTCCGGTCGCCCGACCACCGGCGCATCGAGTTCGATTCCGCTCAGGGTTTCGCCGGCTTGCACCGGGGTGAGACCCGCCGGCAACCGGACCATAAAGAACATGGAGGGGTCCCATGGCCGCTGCGGATTCACCCGGTACGTGAGCGGCCGGTAGATATCGTCCGCCATGCCGACTGGTGCGGTCTGGTCCGCCTTGAGCACGCCCACCACCGTGCAGACATCGCGCCCCATGATGATTTTCCTGCCCAACACATTTTCGTCGGCCTGAAAATTTCTCCGCCAGAAGCCATCGGAAATAATAACGACCCGGTCGGCGCCCTCCGTGTCCTCGCCGGGCAGGAATCGCCGGCCCAAGGCGGGCGTGACATCGAGCATCGCCAGCACATTCGGGGTGATACCCTGCCAGCCGTTGGCCACGGGCTGGCCGTCAATCGCAACATTGCCCCTTCTGCCCGCTACCTTCGCCGACTCAGTGATCACACTGGAAGACTCGTAGCCGCGAGTCATGTAATCGTTCAACTGGGGATTCAACGCTCCGCTCTTGTCGCGCAACCCCACCAGGTAGACATCGTCCGGATACCGGCTCTGGCGCAAAAGCGCCCATTCGGTGACTCCGAAAATAGCCGCGGCCGCACCGATGCCCAAAGCCAGGATCAGGATTACCGCGCCCGAAAAGGCGGGGGTGCGCACGAGGCCGATCCAGGCATGGGCCAGGTCCTGCCCGAGCTGTTCCAGCCATACCCACCCGCGCGCCTCCCTGGCCTCCTCCTGAAAATTCGCCACGTTGCCGAATTCGCGGAGGGCTGCATAGCGCGCCTCGTCCGGCGCCATGCCCTTCGCCACATTGGCTTCCGTGGCCATGTCCACGTGGGCGCGGATCTCCTCGGAAAGCTGCTCGTCCAACCTTCGTTTTCTGAAGAGCGCCTTCACGGAGTACGAAAGGGTCGAGAGCCAGCGCGCCATGGAAAAATGCGTAGTTCGGATGGCGGACTAGGGAACGGAAGCCGGCGCCATCGGGGTGGAAGATTTCATTCGGGTGATTGGTCCAATCCGCAGTACCCAATCCGCAGTCTGCATTTCTCAGGTGGCCTTGAGCATCGCGTTGATCGTGCTCGAGAGGAGCGCCCACTGCGCCTTCTCCTCCTCGAGCTGCTTCCGCCCGGCGGCGGTCACGGAATAGTAGCGCGCCTTGCGGTTGGCGTCGGAAGTGCCCCACTCGCCCTTGATCCAGCCCTGCTTCTCCAACCGCACCAGCGCGGGATAAAGCGAGCCCATCTCCACCTGGAAGACGTCGGCGGACATCTGCTTGAGCCGCTGCGCCAGGCCGAAACCGTGCATCGGCTCCAACTGCAGCGCCTTCAAAATCAGCATGTCCAGCGTCCCCTGCAGCAATTCGGCCTTTTCCTTCTCGGTGCTCATTTCGTTTAGATGTCCTGAAGGAGGCAGCGCTCCTTTAGAACGTCAATAGGAAACAGCCACCATGCTCCCCCGCCTGTCCTCCGTCCCCTGTCTTCTGTCCCCTGAACCCACCTACTCCGCCCGCAACGCCACCATCGGGTCGACTTTCGCCGCGCGCCGCGCCGGCAGCCAGCAGGCGAGGAAAGCAACTGCGGCCAGTCCCGCGATGCCACCGAGCAACACCGCCGGATCGTAGAGCGGGACATCGTACACGAGCCCGGTCATGACTTGGGCCCCGGCCAGCGCCCCCAGGCCTCCCAGCAGTGCCCCGGCCGCGAACAATTTTCCGCAGTCCGCCAGCACGACGCGCATGATATCCGCCTGCGTCGCACCCAGCGCGGTGCGCACGCCGAATTCCCGCCGGCGTTGCTCGACGTTGTAGGCCACCAAGCCATACAGGCCCACGGCCGAAAGGAGCAGGGCCAGGCCGGCGAAAATGCCAAAGAGCAGCAGGTGCAGTCGGGGCTGGGCGATGCTGCGATTCACCACCTGATCCATCGTGGCCACATCGGTCACCGGGGTTTCGGAGTCGATCTGGAGCAGCGCGGCCTGGACCGGCTTGGCCAGCGATTCGGGCGGAACCGTCGTCCGAACCATGAGCGTTGCATACGAAGGCGTCCGCTGCGCCATCGCCCGATAGACCTGCGGCGGTGCCTCCCGGAGAAGCCCGGAACGACGCACGTCCCCCACCACGCCGATGACGGTGAAGACCGCCCCGGGGCCGGCGCTGATGCTTCGTCCGACCGGATCGGCGCCGCCAAACAGCAGACGCGCCGCGGCTTCGCTGAGGATCACCCCCGCCGGTGCACGGGGATCGTCCGCGGCGGTGAACAAACGCCCCCGGCGCAAAGGAATCCCCGCCGCGCGAAAATAGTCCAGGGTCACGGCATCCGTGAACGCCTGGACGACGTTCGTCCGGTCGTCCGCGCCGGCGGCGCCCGCCGCAAACCCGACCGGTATTCCCCACCGAAACGGCGAAGTCTGCGTAAAGCCCGCGGCCTCCACTCCCGGCAACGCCGCCACCGCCCCGAGGGCACGGGAAAAATAAACCCAACTCTTCGCCGGCGAATCATAGCGTTTCCCGGACTGGGAAATTGTCACCGTGAGCAAGCGGGCCGCATCGAGCCCCGGCCGGCGATGCACCAGGCCGGCGATGCTGCGCCCGAGCAGGCCGGCGCCGGCGAGCAGGATGATCGCGATGCCGATCTCCGCCACGATGAGGCCCGTGCGCAGCCGGCCGGCCGCCCGGCCACCCGCCCCGCGCGAACCTTCCTTGAGCACATCGTTGGCCTGCACCCGGGCGAGCAGGACGCCCGAAACCGCCGCCGTCAGCAATCCGCAGAGCAGCGCCAGCGCCAGGCCCGCGAGCAAGACGGGAAGATTCACCGCCACTTCATCCGCCCGCGGCAGCCAACCCGCCGGCAAACTGGCCAGCAGCAACGGCACACCCCACGCCGCCAGCAGGACGCCGGCAGCCCCGCCCGCGAGGGTCAGGAGCAGGCTTTCGAGACTGAGCAGGCGCACGATCCGGCCCACCGAGGAGCCGAGCGCCAGCCGGACGGCGAGCTCACGGCGACGGGCCAGGATGCGCAAAACGGAAAGCGCGGCCACATTCGAGGTCATGATGGCAAGCAGGCACCCGACCGCGGCGAGGAGCACCAGCAATCCGCGACGGTGGCTGGCCACGATCAGTTCGCGCAGGTCAGTCGCCCGCAACGTCCAGTTTTCGTAGTTCTGCGGATAAGCGTGCCGCAGTCGCTCCGCGATCGCCGCCAGTTCCGCGTTGGCCTGCCCGAGCGAAACGTCGGCTTTGCGCCGGCCGAACATCGTCCAGTACCGCGACCCGCGTTCCGTCAGGTTGTCCCGTGCCCGCAGCATCGGCCGCCACAGTTGCGCCGTCTCCGCCGGATCCTTGAACGTAGCCGGCATGATGCCGACGACCGTGTGGCTGACATCGTCCAGCCTGACCTGGGTGCCGATGATTCCCTCGTCACCGCCAAACATGCCCTGCCAGGCGGCGTAGCCCAGCACGACAACGGGAGGCGCGTCCGGGCGAAAATCCGCCGGGACGAGCGGGCGGCCCCGCCAGGGCTCGACGCCGAACACCGGGAAGAATTCCGCCGTGACATCCGCGCTGTTCAAGAGCGCCGGCACGGGCCGGCCGGTGAGGTTGACGTAGAAATAGTACTGGGCCGCCACCGCCTGGAAGGATTTGTTGGCGGCGGCCACGTCGCCAAAAGTCGCCGGCGCGACATCGGACGCGCCCTGCTCCTGGTGCCAGGACTGGATTTCGACGAGCTGTTCGGCGGCGCGGTAGCGCAGTTGGGAGAACAACAGGGCGCGGGCCACGGAAAATACGGCGGCCGCAACCCCGATGCCGAGGGCGAGCGAGAGGACGACTGCGGCGGCAAACCCCAGGCTGTGCCGCAGCGACCGGCCGGCGAGCACCACGTCCAACCAAAGCGATTCCAGTTTCGCGCCGGCCCGGCCCTCCCTCGCCTGCTGCTGCAAGCTCGCCACATTCCCGAAGGCCCGCTCGGCCGCGTGCCGCGCCTCGCTGGCGCCCAGTCCCTCGGCGCGATATCGCGCCGCCTGCATGTCGAGGTGCAGCCGCATCTCCTCGGTCATGTCGGCGTCGAGTCTTTCCTTTCGAAACAGCGATCGAAGAAGTCGCAAGAATTTCATCCGAGTCCCAGCTCCCAGGTTTCAGGTTTCAGGTTTCCCGTTTCAGGTTTCTCATCCCTATTCCGCCCGCAGCGCCACCATCGGGTCGACTTTCGCCGCGCGCCGCGCGGGCAGCCAGCAGGCGACCAACGACACGAGGATCAGCAATACGGTCACCACGGCGAACACCGCGCAGCGGAACGCCAGAGTGCCCGTGAAATCGGCGCCGGTCATGAATTTGCCGATCAAAACGGCAAACACGCAGCCGCCCGCGAGGCCCAGGACCACGCCGTACGCCACCAGCCGCATGCCTTGCCGCACGAAGAGTCCCGTCACCCGCTCCGCCGTGGCGCCCAGCGCCAGGCGCACGCCGATCTCACGCGTACGCTGGTTCACGCCAAACGCCACCACACCATACAACCCGACGGTCGCGAGCAGCACGGAAAGCCCCGTCAGCGCCCCGCTGATCCGGGCGAACGCCCGGTAGGGCCAGAGTCCGCGATCCACGCTCGTCGCGAGCGATTCCTGAAACTTCACCGGCATCCCGGCGGCCGCCGCGGTCTCTTCCACTCCGCGCAGGATCGCCGCCGAATCCGACTCCAGCCGCACGAGGATGCTCGCCGCCGCGCCGCTCGCCGGCACCGGGACCAGCATCAAATCCCGGCCCTTGTTGCCGCTCCAGTCGCTCACGAAGTCCCGGCTCACGCCGATGACCGCGCATTCGCGGTAGCCCTGGCCGGCTTCCGCCGCGTTCGGGCCGGTGCGCTCCACGAACAAGGCGTCGTCGACGGACACCATCTTCCCCACGGCCTCCTGGCCCGGCCAAAGGCGCCGGGCGGCGGATTCGCTCACGATCACGACTTGCGCTCCGCGGCGCGTTTCCTCCGGCGTGAAGGCGCGCCCGCGCACGACCGGGACGCCGAACGCCTCGAAGAACCCCGCCGTGACGCGGTCGTGGGAAATTCGCGAGGGCGTGCCGCCGTCGATGACGATCGGCACGGACCGCAAGTTGCCGCCCGGTCGGCGCAACGGCAGTTCCGACACCAGACAGGCCGAGGCCACGCCAGGCAGGGTACGCAGGGTCTCCACCGCCCCCAGCGGATCGCTGGCCAGGGCGTTGGCAACTCCGCTCGTGGCCGACGGTGTCACCACGTAAACCCCCTGTGTGGCGAATCCCGTTTCCTCCGCGCGAAGCCGCAGCAGCTTGCCCGTCATCATCCCGCAGACGGTCAGCAGCGCGAGGCAGGCGGCCACCTGCGCGACCAGCAGCAAGCCCCGCACGCGGGAGGTCGTCATTTTCCGCCCGAAAACCGAGCCGTCGTGCTTGAGCGCGGACACGCCGTCGCGGCGCACGGCTTGCAGCGCCGGCAGGAGCCCGGAGGTCAGGCCCGCGACGCCCGCCAGCAGCGCCCCGAAGCCCAGGATGCGGCCGTCGAGCCCGATCTTGATCATGCGAACGAACTCCTGCGCCCGGGGCTCGCTGGCGAGCGCAGCCACCATCGCGGGCTTGAGTCCTTGCAGGGTCCACAGGGCCAGTACCAGTGCGGCGCCGGCGCCCAGCGCGCAGAGCAGGAGATTTTCCGCGAAAAGCTGGCGCACCAGCCGGCCGCGACTGGCGCCGAGCACGAGCCGCACCCCGATCTCATGCTGCCGGGAGATGCCGCGCGCGAGGAGCAGGTTGGCGACGTTCAGGCAGGAAACCACCAGCACGAGTACGAAGCCCAACAGCACCGGCGACATGGCCATGACAAAGTTTCCGTTCAGGCCCATGTTCAGGATCCGCATGGCCGGTAAAAGGTAGACCGCGTTGCCCCGGTGCTCGTCCGGATAGGACCGGTCCAGCCGCCGCGCAATCACGTCGAGGTCGGCCTTGGCCTGCGCGGACGAGATCCCGGCGCGCATGCGCCCGACCATCGCCAGCCTGCGCGCCGAACGGTCCTCCAGCGAGGTGGACGCTCCCGTCAGCGGAACCCAGCCCGCCGGGGCCAGCGGCGACTGCCCGACAAAATCCGGTGCCGCGACGCCGACGATCGTGTAGGCCCTCCGTTCGTGGCGGCTTCGGTCCTCAACCATCACGACGCGGCCGAGCACGTTGGGGTCGCCCCGAAGGCGGTTTTGCCAGAACAGGTGGCTGATGACCATGACCGGCCGGCTCGCGTGGAGTCCGGCTTCCTCAGATAGGAAATCGCGCCCCAGGGCGAACTCCGCCCCCAGCGTGGAGAAATAGTTCCCCGACACCATTTGCAGGACGACAATGTCCGGGCGGGATTCCGCACTGTCATCGGGCTCCGGCGGCGCCTCCTCCGGCAAACGCACGCCCATCTCGGTCACAGCGACCAGGTCGGAAAACGCCTCCGTCCCGGCGCGATAGTCGAGATAGTCGGGATACGAAAACCCGCGATCAGCCTGGCCGTTCCGCTGCTCGTTGCAGGCGCGGATGTCCACCAACTGGTCCGGGTCCCGGCACGGCAACGGCTGCAGGGCGAGGATATCGTAGACCGCGAAGAGTGCGGCATTCACGCCGATGCCCAGCGCCAGCGTCAGCACCGCCGTGAACGTGACACCCGGCGTCTTGGCCAGCATCCGGACGGCATAACGCAGGTCCTGCCCCAGTTGCTCCAGCCACAACCACCCGCGCGCCTCCCGCACCCGTTCCTGAATGCTCGCGGTGTTGCCGAACTGCCGCAGCGCGGCGTGGCGCGCCTCCACGGCATTCATGCCCGCCTTGCGATTCAGCTCGGTCTGCAACTCCACGTGCAACCGCATCTCCTCGGTCATCTCGGCATCGAGCTGCCGCCGTCGAAACAGCGAGCGAAATTGGCGCAGGAATTTCATTCAAGTTTCAGGTTTCAAGTTTCAGGTTTCTCATCCCCTACTCCGCCCGCAGGGCGATCATCGGGTCGACCTTCGTGGCGCGCCGCGCCGGCAACCAGCAGGCGATGAACGCCACCAGGACGAGCAGACCCACGATGGCCGCGAGCGTCACGGGGTCCCTCGGATCGGTCTGATAGAGCAGTGCGGCCAGCAGCCGCCCCGCAACCAGCGCCGCCGCGAGACCCGCGGCGAGCCCGAGCGCGACCGTTTTCATTCCGCCCCGCAGGACCTGCCGGAGAATGTCCTCCCGGCTGGCCCCGAGCGCCATGCGAATGCCGAACTCCATGGTGCGCTGGCTCACCGAATAGGCCATGACGCTGTAAATGCCCACGGTCGCGATCACCAGGGCGATGAGCCCGAAGGTGACCAGGAGCACGGACATCAGCCGGGACATCGCCTGCGAGTCTCCGAGCAATTCCTCCAGCGGGCGAACCCACTGCACCGGCTGCTGGCGGTCGACTTCGAAAACCTGCTGCTTGATCGCCGCGAGGAGCGGCGCGGGCTCGCCCGTGGTGCGGACCATGAGCAGAAAGACGCCGGTGTTGAATGAGGCCCAGGTCAGGTACATCTGCGGTTGGGCCGGCGCGCCGAGCGTGCCTTGCATCACGTCGGCCACCACCCCGACAATCTCGCCCGACGTACCGGGCGGACTCTCGGCGGATGCCCGGCCATTCACCATTTCGCCGCCCAGCTTCAAGGCGAGGCGCTGGCCGACCGGGTCCTCGTCGCCGAAATACTGCCGCGCAAACGTCTCGTTGACCACGAACACCGGCGGCCCGGACACGCCGTCCCGCGCGTTGAAAGTCCGTCCACGCACCAGGCGGATGTGCATCGTCTCGAAATAATCCGCCGTCACCAGCAACGGAATCGCCGTCCGCCGCGCCCCGTCTTCCAGCCTGCCCACCACCTCAAATCCCAGCGGGCCGGCCCTGTTATGGGGGCCGGTGTGCGCCACGGCCGCGTGCTCCACCCCCGGCAGGGCCCGCACCTTTTCGAGCACGGCGTCCGTCATCCGCCGGCGCTGCTCGGTGTCACGATAGCGGCGACCGGACAGGTCAACCGACGCGGTGGCGACCTGCCGGGGATCAAAACCGGGGTCGATCTGGGCGCGCTTGATAAAGCTGCGGGTCAGCAAACCCGACCCGGTGAGTAAAAGCAGGGCGAGCGCAATCTCCACGATCATGAGCAGCCGGCGCAAACGACCGCGCGCGCCGGTTTCGGAGTTGCCGCGCGCACCTTGCTTCATGGCGTCGTGCAGGTCGACCCGCGAGCCCAGCCAGGCCGGGGCCAGGCCGAAGAAAACACCGATCGCCAGGCTGAAGCCCACCAGGAAAACCAGCACCGCCGGATCAAGTTCGACGTAGGCGAGCCGGGCCAGGTCCGTGCCGGCGGCCGGCAGGTAGTCGCGGATGAAACGCAGCCCCCCGTGGGCGAGTCCGATTCCGAGGATGCCCCCGAGTCCTGCCAGCAGTACGCTCTCCGCCAGCAGCTGGCGCATGATGCGTCCGCGACTCGCGCCGAGGGCGGCGCGGACGGATATCTCCCGCTGCCGGGTCATGGCGCGCGCCAGGAGGAGATTCGCCACGTTGGCGCAGGCGATCAACAGCACGCAGCCCACGACGCCGAGCAACAAGTAGAGCAACGGGGTGAGCCGGCGATTGATGTAGCCGCCCAGGTCACGGACGAGGAGCCCCACCCCCTGGTTCGTATCGGGGTACTGCCGCGCCAGGTTGGCGGCCAGGACATCCACTTCCGCCTGGGCCTGCGCCAGCGACACACCCGGCTTCAGTCGCGCCGTGGTCTGAAGATAGCGCGTGCCGCGATTGGGCGCCATGTCAGACATGTCCATGGGCAGCCAGATCTCGATGTCGCTGCCATAGCGGGCAAAGCGCGGGGAGAGCACGCCGACAATCGTACAAGGGGTATCCTGCACCGTGAGCGTGCGGCGCAGCACCTCCGGGTCGCCGCCAAACAAGCGCTGCCAAAGCGCGTGGCTGATCATCGCGACGCGCAGACCGCCCTTGAACTCCTCCGGCAAAAACTCGCGCCCCAGTTCGGTCATGTTATCCCAGCCTTGCATCACCCCGGGCGTGATCCGGGCTCCTCGCACCTGGACAGGCTCGGCGCCGCCCTCGATCAAGACCGACGCCGGGGCCCAGACGCCGAGGATATCGAACGAGGTGGTGCTCTTCTGGAGATCGAAGTAGGTGCCGGCCGACAGTGCCATTTGCGGGCGCTGCGGCGGCTGCGTCTCATGAAAGACCACCTCGCGGTTCGCCCGCTCCCCCGCCAGCGGGTGCAAGAGGGTCGCGTTGATCGCAGTGAACACGATGGCACAGGCCCCGATGCCCACGCCCAGTGTCACGATCACCGTGGTCGCGAAGCCCGGCGCCTTGGCCATCTGCCGCCCGGCATAACCCAGGTCCTGGCGGGCCTGCTCCAGCCAGATCCAGCCGCGCTGCTCGCGGCATTCCTCCTGCACGCGGGCCACGTTGCCGAACTGCCGCAGCGCGGCGTAGCGCGCGTCGTCCCGCTTCATGCCGTTGGCGATGTTGCGGTCGGTCTGCAACTCGACGTGCGCCTGCATCTCCGCCGTCATCTCGGCGTCGAGCCGGTCCCTTTGAAACAGGGTGCGGAGTTGGCGGATAAGCTTCATCGGAGGGTCGCCGGGGAATCGGTATCAGGCACTGCGCCTGGCCTCCTGTCGCACGGCCCCGGCCAACAACACCTCCGCGCGCTGCGCCGCGAGGCGCATGACCGCCTGCTGGATCCGCTGCTCGCGCGTTTCTGGCCGCGCCGGCGTCGTGATCCACCGCAAATAGCCCGCCCGGTGCACATACGCGCACTCGGTGAAAAAGCCCAGCAACCCGCAGTGCTTGAGCGCCTGGCGGAAATCCGCGGGGATCGGCAGGGCCGTGGAGGACTCGCTCATGGGGTCAGGCGTTGCCGAGCACGAATCCGATCGCGGCCGAGAGCTTCGCCCAGCTCTGCTCCTCGACGGTGAGCTGCTTCCGACCGGAGGCGGTCAGCGTGTAGAACTTCGCCTTGCGGTTGTTCTCGGAGACGCCCCACTCCGCCTTGATCCAGCCCTGGTCCTCGAGGCGGTAGAGCGCCGGGTAGAGCGACCCCTGCTCCACCGTCAGCATGTCCTTCGACATTTGTTGGATCCGGAGCGAGATTCCGAAGCCGTGCATCGGTTCGTTCTGGAGGGACTTCAAGATCAGCAGGTCAAGGGTGCCCTGCAGTAAATCGGCTTTGTGGTCGGCCATGGCGGGTTCTCCTAGGGTTTCTAGGAGAAAGACGGCTCTTCCCTAGATTGTCAAGGGGAGAGTCTTTCCGGGTGTAGGTCGGGCTTTATGCCCGACCTGAACGCGCAACTGTCGGGGATAAACCCCGACCTACGGTAAACTGGCTACGGGCGGCGCCTACTTGCCGCCGACCGACACGGTGCCGAGCACCTCCACCTCGGGCATCCTCACGTCGCCACCAGGCAGGGCACGCACCTTGACACGTTGCAGGTCATCCTGGTTGCGGCCGTAGCTCTCCGCGCCGGCCAGGGCCAGCATCGGCAGGGCCTCGGTGAAATTATTGCCGGGGCTGCGAATGCTCAGCCGCGTGACCCACAGCAGGCGCGGCTTTTTCTTTTGGCACAGGAACTCGTAGTCGTAGGCGAGCAGGACCACGAAATAGCGTTCCTCGCTAAGCTCGCCCCGCAAATCCTCCTCGTCCGAGGTGGCGATGATCCGGTTGCCCAGCTTGTCCAGCGAACGCTTGTAGCCCAGCAGCGCCGCGTTGCGGGCGATCATGCCGTCCGTGTTGAACTGGTCGCCGGCGGCATCCTGCATCAGGGCATTCAGGTCGCCCGGGTCCGCGATACCGCCGTTTTGTTCCGCCGAACTCCGGAAGGTGGAGACCGCGGCGTTCAGCCGGTCCATGTCCTGCAGCTTCTGCGGATCCTCGTAGACCTGGGTGCTGCCCCAATAGACCCGGATCAGCAGCTTCGCCCCGGCAATATCCCGCGTGGGAACATAGTTTTGTTTGATCAGGTTGGCCGCCAGCGTGCGCGTGATCGTATCGAAAGTCATCTTTCCCTCACTCGCGTCCGCCGTCGTGCTGCCGAGATGCGCGCCCTCCATGAACACGTACGTCTCCGGGAGCGGCCATCCCTCCGCGTCCAGCGGCCGCACATAATCGTGTTTGGCGCTGGCGCTGATGACGATGGCGTCGTTGCGCCGGGCTTGCGCCGTGGTCAGACCGGCCAGCGCCAGGCCGAGGCAAAGCCAGCGGAGGTGGCGACCGGCGGGAAACAGGGAGCGCGGGCTCATGGGGAATGGCGGGGGCGCAAGGGCAGCATGCGCGCTGGCGCACGCCTGTCAAAGAGCGTTGCATCGTCCGCACCCCGCCTGTTTCCTGCCGGGCGATGTCCGATCCCGCCCCGCTGCTCTCGCCCGCCCAGCGCAAGCTGGTGGGATTCGCCCTCGGATTCGGCGCGCTGTGCGCCATCGCCGCCCTCCTCTACCTGATGCTGGCCGGGGCCGCGCACTTCATCGCGACCTTCGCGGGGGTCATCTGGCCACTCGCCGCCGCCGGGATCATCGCGCTCGTACTGCGCCCGCTCGTCGACGCGTTCGAGACGAAGCTCAAGCTCCGGCGCCTGTCCGCCGTGATCCTGCTCTTTGCGCTGTTCCTGCTCGTGGCGGCCGCGCTGTTGTTCACCTTCGTGCCGGCCATCGTGGCGCAGTTCATCGACTTCATCGCCTACCTGCCCGACCTGTGGCGCCACACCGTGGCTTGGGGCGAAACGCATTTCCCGGACTGGATCAGGATCGGCCGGCAATACCTGGAGCACCCGGCGGTCAAGTCGGCCGTCGACAGCCTGAGCCACCAGGGCAAGGACCTCCTCAGCCATATCGCGCCCACGCTGATGTCGGCCGGCGCGGGCCTGTTCGGCTTCTTCGGAGTGGCGGCGGCGCTCGCGGTCATGCCCGTCTACCTGTTCTTCTTCCTGCTCTCGCGCACCGAGCCCACCCACTCGCTCGCCGGCCACCTGCCCTTCCTCCGGCCGGAACAGCGGGACGATGTCGTCTTCCTGATCCGCGAGTTCATCGGCATCCTCGTGGCCTTCTTCCGCGGCCAGTTGCTGATCGGCGTGATCATGGGCGTGCTGCTCGCGATCGGCTTCTCCATCGCCGGGCTCAAGTTCGGCCTCGCGCTCGGCCTGATGATCGGCCTGCTCAACATCGTCCCCTACCTCGGCACCATCCTCGGCCTCAGCATCGCGCTGCCGCTGGCGCTGCTGCAACAGGACGGCGGCGTGCCGCTGGTCGGCGCCTGCCTCGGGGTCTTTGTGGCCGTGCAGGCGATCGAGGGCTGGATCCTCACCCCGCGCATCATGGGCCAGCAAACCGGCCTGCATCCGGTCGCGATCATCGTGGCCGTGTTTTTCTGGGGCCAGGCGCTCGGCGGCATCCTCGGCATGATGCTCGCCGTCCCGCTGACGGCGTTCCTCGTCACGGCCTGGCGGCTGGTGCGGCGGAAATATTTCCTCGAAACCTGAACTTGTGGTCCGCGCGCGGGTCGCAAAGCCATCCCTTCACCCCATGAAGATCGTCGCCCTGTCCGCCTGCCTCGTGGCCGCCGCCACTGTTTCCGCCGCCGAACTCAAGGACCCCGCTGAAGTCAGCCAGGAATGGAGCCAGGCCGCGGACAAGCCACTGGTCACCCAGGCGGATACCACCGACCTGCGCGCGCTGTCGCCGAATCCGTTCGTTTTTCCGGAACGCGCTTTCCAAACCGTGCCCGCGTGGGAACCGAAGAAGGAGCCTTCTCCCTTCGATGGCGTGATTCGTCCGCCCGACTACAAGCCGGGCGAGATGCCCAAGGGTGCCAAGCCTTACGAGTTCAACGGCAAGACGTACTGGATCATCCCGATCACGCACGGGGCGGATGCGTGAATAATGGAGGGCCCGCGTCCCTGCGGGCCGGGATCGATGGCGGCCCGCAGGGACGCGGGCCCTCCAGATTCCGTATCACTCATCTCTCCTGACGTAAGGCTGTCAGGACGCACCTTCCCGGCCTTTGACTTGGCCGCAATTGGCCGCTTGCTGGGGGCATGTCTTGGGAATTGCGCCATCAACGCGGAGTCCACCTGCCCCAAATCGGCTGGTGGCTCGACGCGACCAAGGCCCAACATCGCAGCTTCGTGTCGCACGCCCACTCCGATCACATCGGCGGACATCGCGAGATCGTCGCGACCCGCGCCACCGCCAGCCTCATGCGGCTGCGCGTCCCGGGACGGCGCCAGACGACCGTGCTGAACTACGGCGAAACCTGGAACGCGGAGCTCGGTTGCGAGTTCACCCTCTATCCGGCCGGACACATCTACGGCTCGGCCATGTTGCGGGCGGTGACGGACCAGGGCAGCCTGCTCTACACCGGGGATTTCAAGCTCCGCGCGAGCCTCGCGGCCGAGGCCTGCCAGCCGGTGCGCGCGGACGTGCTCGTCATGGAAACCACCTTCGGCCTGCCGAAGTACGTTTTCCCGCCGCCCGGGAAGGTCGAGGCGGACATTGTCGATTTCTGCCGGTCCGCGCTGGCCGAGGGCGTCACGCCCGTGCTTTACGCCTACAGCCTCGGCAAGACGCAGGAGCTCGTGCAGATCGTCGGCCGCGCCGGCCTGCCGCTCATGTTGCACGCGCACGGCCACCGGCTGACGCAGCACTACGTGGAATTGGGGATGAAAATGCCACCGTTCGCGCTGCTCGATCCCCGCGCCTATGCCGGCCACGTGATCATCGCCCCGCCGATGTCGGGCCAGGCCGAGCCGCTGACCTGGATCAACCCGAAGCGCACCGCCGTCGTCACCGGCTGGGCGCTCGACAGTGGCACGCGCTACCAGAGCGGCACCGACGCGGCCTTCCCGCTTTCCGACCACGCGGACTTTCCCGACCTGCTGGCCTTCGTCGACCAGGTGCAGCCGAAGGTGGTGTACACCTTGCACGGCTTCGCGAAGGAGTTCGCCGCCACCCTCCGCCAGCGCGGCGTCGAGGCGTGGGCCATCGGCCAGGGCAACCAGATGGAGCTGCCGATGTGAGCGCGCCGTGGAGCCGGTCTGTGACCGGCCCGCGGGCGTTTCATGCGGACAAGACGGCCGGTCACAGACCGGCCCTACTTGATTCCACCAAACACTCGACGCGCGGTGCACCTTCTCCCATTGCTGGTGTCACTTACCCCGTGAAAAGTCTGTTCCTGACCCTTTGCCTGCCTGCCGTCGCGTGTGCCGCCCCGTTCACGGCGGTCCGCGACGGCGAGAGTTTCACCTACAAGGTCGGGTTTGCGATCTTCAGCAACGCGGGCGTGATCGAGATTTCCGGCAAGCAGGATGCCGCCGCCGGCCACGACCGGATCCGCGTGACGGTCGACTCCCGCTCCCGGGGCTTTGTGCGCGCGCTGTACGAATTCGACAACAAGGCGGAAGCGACGATCGAGTTGCCCACCAGCCGGCTGCTGGCCGTGCATGAGAGCGGCGCGGATCCGAAGCGGGCCACGGACAGCGATTTCACGATCGACTATGCCAAGCGCGTAGCGACCTACACGGACCGCGTGCGCACCGAGCGCAGCCGGGAGATTCCCCTGCCGGAGGGCAACGATCCGATCGATCTCATCAGCGCGTTGATGCAGACGCGCGATTGGAACATGCAGCCCGGGGACAAGCGCGACCTCGTGGTGCAGTTCACCCGCGAGCTGTATGCCATCACGCTGGTCGCCGAGGGCTACGAGACGATCATCACCCCGATGGGCAAATTCCGGACCCTGGTCGTTGTGCCCCGCATGGAGAAAAATCCGAAGGGAATTTTTGCGCGCGGCGGCCAGATCAAGGTGTGGATCGCCCAGGACGCGAGCCACCTGCCGGTACAGATGCAGCTCGAGCTCAAAATCGGCAGCGCCACCCTGATGCTGACGGAGCACAAGGTGGCGAAGTGATGGAGGGCCCGCGTCCCTGCGGGCCGCCGCGAACAACGGCACGCAGAGACGCGTGCCCTCCAGGAAAATCACCGGGGTCTACGTTTCGCGCGTATGCTCATACTGAAACCGCCACGGTTTCGCGGCCCAGATTTCACCCGCATAGTCGATGCCGACGCGCGGGCCCTTTTTAATCCGGCGCCGCGACACCACGATGCCGTGGTCCTCGAGGTGCAGTCCGCTGGCGGGCGCGGCGGCGGCACCGTTGAGCGCACGGTCGATTGCCAGCCGCTTGGTCAGCCGGCCGGGGCCGGCAATGCCCTCCACGCCGCGAATCAGCACCGCCGCCGGGTGTTCGGCCGGGCCGGTCACGAGGTTCAGCATCTCGTGGACCCCGTAGCACAGGTACACGTACCAATGGCCGCCCGGTCGGTACAGGACCTCGGTGCGCTTGGTGCGCCCCTTCGCGGCATGGCAGGCGAGATCCTTTGCGGTGTGGTAGGCCTCGACCTCCGTGATCACGTGCTCGCTCCGGCCAGTGGCTGTGGTCCGCACTAACACCTTGCCCAAGAGCCACCTCGCCAGTGCGACCGTGTTTTTATCGCGGAGTTCAGCCGGTTTAATAACGCGGGGCATGGGTGGACCTTTGGGCAAGAAAATGCGGCTCGCAAGGCGTCGGTGCCCCGGCAGGATTTCGGCCGGCGAAGAGATTTGGCCGGAAAGTAAATAAATCCTTGATTACCCGTAGCCGACTCACCTTATTTCGCCCCTTTGAACTTATGAAAGCCACTATCAAAACGCAGGGGAAGCAGTTCTCGGTCAGCGAGGGCGATATCCTCATCGTGAACCGCTATCCCAAGACGGAAGCCGGTTCCACGGTCCAAATCAAAGAGGTCCTCACCACCGGCGAGGGCGACAGCTTTAAGGTTGGCGCTCCCTTCCTTTCGGGCGCTTCGGTCACCGCCAAGGTGCTCGAGAACAAGCGCGGCAAGAAGGTCATCGTCTTCAAGAAGAAGAAGCGCAAGGGCATGGAGCGCAAGCGCGGCCACCGCCAGGAGCTCTCGGTCATCAAGATCGAGTCCATCACCGCCTAATTTTTAAAAAGGAACCACTACCATGGCACATAAGAAAGGTCAGGGAACATCCAGCAACGGCCGCGATTCGCACTCGCAGCGCCTGGGCGTGAAGATTTTCGGTGGCCAGAAGGTCCTCGCCGGCGGCATCATCGTCCGCCAGCGCGGTTCGAAGCACCACGCCGGCAAGGGCGTTGGCACCGGCCGCGATTGGACGCTGTTCGCCCTCAAGGACGGCACCGTCCAGTTCGACAAGGCTCACCGCAAGGTGAACGTGGTCTGAACCGGCCTCACCGCTCCACTCATTTCGAAGCGCGCCTCCTCGGCGCGCTTTTTTTATGGGGTGACCGGTGAGCGTCGGCCGGCCCACCGCGCGCGCCGCCACAGGAGGATTGCCCCGCCCGGGCTTTTTCCGCTGACTTTCCGCATGTCCGACCGACTCACCGAGCTCCAGCGCCAACGCGCCCTCGCGCAAGAACAGGTCGCTTGGTTCGACCGTGAGATCGCCCGCGAACAGGGTCTGGCGCCCGCCGCGCCCTCCCCGGTCGCGCCGGCCACCCCGGTCGCGCCGCCCGCCTCCACTGCCGCCGGAATCGCTCCAACCGGGCCCACGCCCGCCTCCGACAGCGAGGTCGAGCGGCAGGCCGAGGAAATCCTGCAGCGCTTCAAGCACGCCGAGCACCCGGTGCGTGACGACGTCCGTCGCGGCTGCTTCATGTACTTTTTCTGCGCGCTGGCGCTGCTGGGACTCGCGCTCTTCGCCTTCTACATGCTGCACCACATGCCCGAGTAGGCGCCCGATCGCCTGCGCGCCGGACGCTTTCCGGCCGGCAGGCGAGCCGGCTGAGACTCGATTTGCGGACTAACAGTTCAGCCCGTCGCCGGAGTTTCCGGCTGGTTCGTCTGCTGCAGCGAAAGCTGTTCCTCCTCGGTCTCGTCGAGGCCCATGTCCGCGTCACTGGCCGCACGCGGGTTGCTCGAAGTCTGCAGCCAGGCATCGATCTGGCGCGGGGAAAGCACGTCGGAGGCGGGCAGTTCGTCGAGTGACTTGATGCCGACGAATTCCAGGAACGCGTCGGTCGTGCCGTACTGGATCGGGCGGCCCGGCAGGTCGGCGCGGCCGACGATGTACACCAGGTCGCGTTCGATCAGCTTGGTCAGGCCGGCTTCGGCCGACACGCCGCGAATCTGCTCGATCTCGGCGCGGGTCACGGGCTGGCGGTAGGCGACCACCGCCATCGTCTCGAGCGCCGAGGGCGTCAGGCGCACCGGCGGCGGCTCGTTGCGCAGCAGGCGCACCCAGCGGGCAAAACGGGGATGCGTCACCAGGCGCCAGCCATTCGCACCCTCGATCAGGATGATCTCGCTGTCCGCCGCCTTGAACTCGAGCGCGATGGTGTCCATGACCTCGCGTACCTCCGCGGCGGTCACGAGCGTCGGCACCTCGCGGTAAAATTCCTCGTCCTCGACCGGCGCGATCACCTCGGCCAGTTCGGCGGGCGCCTCCTCGGCCGCGGGCGCTTCGGTCGGGTTGGCGGCCGGCTCCTCGCCGGCGGCTTCCTGGTCGATCAACGGCAGCACCGTGGCCTGTTCGTGAAAACGGGTGATCGCCGTCTGGATGTCCTTGACCGAAAGGGGGCCGTTCGAGGCGAACAGCATCACTTTCAAAACGCGCTTGAGATCGAATGCCATGCGATAAAGCCCCAGTGAGGGGACCGCGCTGGTGCCAAGCAACCCAGAAAATCATTGTCATCGCGAGGCGCGCAAAGCGCGCCGTGGCGATCCAGCTGGATTGCTTCGTCGCGCCGCTGCCGCGGTGCTCCTCGCAATGACATTCCGAGCAATTATGCCCCTTTTCGGACTAGCCCCCGCCCCCCGTGGCGGCTATTCCTGCCCAACCATGACTTGGGAACGCTTCAAATCGCATTACTACACCAACCCGCGCCTCGGCCTGTCGCTCGACATCAGCCGGATGCCTTTCCCGGACGATTTTCTCGCCAGCATGCAGCCCAAGCTGCAGCAGGCCTTTGCCGACATGGCCGCGCTTGAGGGCGGCGCGATCGCCAATCCCGATGAAAACCGCATGGTCGGCCACTACTGGCTGCGCAATGCCGAGCTGGCCCCCACGGCCGAGCTGAAGACCGCGATCTCCTCCACCCTCGACGCAATCCGGGACTTCACGACCAAGATCCACAAGGGCGGGATCACCGCGCCCGGCGGCGGCAAGTTCAAGGACGTCCTCGTCGTCGGCATCGGCGGCTCGGCCCTCGGGCCGCAGCTCGTCAACCACGCCCTCGGGCGGCTCAAGGGCGGCCGTGACAAGATGGCGGTGTCGTTCTTCGACAATACCGATCCGGACGGCATGGACTACGTGCTGAAGACGCTCGGCAGCCGCCTCAAGCAGACGCTCGTCATCGTCATTTCCAAGTCCGGTGGCACCGTCGAAACCCGCAACGGCATGCTCGAGGCCGCCGCCGCCTTCAAGGCCGCCGGGCTCGACTACCCCAAGCACTTTGTGGCCGTCACCGGCGAGGGCTCCAAGCTCGAGCAGGTCGCCATCAAGGAGGGCTGGCTCGCCCGGTTCCCGATGTGGGATTGGGTTGGCGGACGCACCTCCGAGCTCTGCGCCGTCGGCCTCCTGCCCGCCGCCCTGCAGGGCATCAAGATCGACCAGATGCTCGCCGGCGCCGCCGCCATGGACGAGGTCACGCGCAAGAAATCCCTCAAGGACAACCCGGCCGCGCTCCTCGCGCTGATGTGGTACTGGGCCACCGACGGCAAGGGCGCCAAGGACATGGTCGTGCTGCCGTACAAGGACCGCTTCCTCCTCTTCTCGCGCTACCTCCAGCAACTCGTGATGGAGTCGCTCGGCAAGGAGCTCGACCTCGCCGGCAACGTCGTCAACCAGGGCATCGCGGTCTACGGTAACAAGGGCTCGACCGACCAGCACGCCTACGTCCAGCAGCTCCGCGAGGGCGTGAACAATTTCTTCGTCACCTTCCTCGAGGTGCTCAAGGACCGCAATGACGGCTCGATGGACGTCGAACCCGGCGTCACCAGCGGCGACTACCTGCAGGGCTTCCTGCTCGGCACCCGCGACGCGCTCAGCGAAAAGAACCGCCACTCGATCACCCTCACGGTTAACGAGGTCTCCCCCCGCTCCCTCGGCATGCTCATTGCCCTCTACGAACGTGCGGTCGGGCTCTACGCTTCGCTTGTCGGTATCAATGCCTACCACCAGCCTGGCGTCGAAGCCGGCAAAAAGGCCGCGACCGGCGTCATCGCCCTGCGCCTCAAGATCGCCGCCGCCCTCCAAGCCGCCGCCGGCCGCGAGTTTACGCCCGAGACCCTCGCCGTTCAGGTCGGCGCTCCCGAGCAGGCCGAGGCGGTCTTCAAGATCCTCGAGCACCTCGCCGCCAATCCGTCCGGCAAGGTCAAGAAGACGGTCCGCAAGCCCTGGCACGAGTCGACCTACGCGGGCGTGGCGTGAGCCTACACACCCCGGCGCTACGCGCCACCCCTCTTGCTAGAGGGGATCAAGGCCCCGCAGCCGAAGTCCCCTCTATCAAGAGGGGTGCCCAACGGGCGGGGTGTGTTGCCTTGCGAAACAATTGCCTCCCGATGACGTCTGATTCCCCACCCACAAACGACAGTTGCAGAGCAGCCCCTTTGTCATATTAAGCCCTCCAGACATGTCCTCTTCCCGCAAGACCCTCTTCGTCTTTCTCCTCCTGGCCCTCGCGGCGCTCGGCCTGTCGGGTTGCGCGCCCTCCCAGCAGGACTCGTCCATTCCTTGGAGCCGTCCCGCCGAGTGGGAAGGCCGCATCCCGGGCATGACCGGTAGCTGAGTTGGTTCCCTCTCGCGGCCGTTCCTGGTCATGACCGCGCCGGCCACCAACGCATCGCTGACGCCCCAGCCCGGCCACCTTTACGTGGTGGCCACGCCCATCGGCAATCTCGCCGACTTGACGGACCGCGCCCGTGCCATCCTCGGCAGCGTCGATCTCGTCGCCTGCGAGGATACCCGGACCACCGGCGCGATGCTTACGCGCCTCGGCCTGCACCGCGAGCTGGCCGCCTACCACGAGCACAACGAAGCCGAGGCGGCCGACCGTCTCGCGGACTTCATCGCGACCGGCAAATCTGTCGCCGTAGTCAGCGATGCCGGCACGCCCGGTCTTAGCGATCCCGGATTTCGCCTGGCGCGCGCCTGCCGCCGCCGCGGCCTGCCCGTCGTACCGGTGCCGGGGGCGAGCGCGCTCACCGCCGTGCTCTCCGCCGCCGGGCTGCCGACCAATGGGTTCCTGTTCGCCGGCTTCCTGCCCGCAAAGTCCGCCGCCCGCATCGCGTTCCTCAACAAATATCGCGACTTCGACTACACGCTGGCGCTCTACGAGAGCTGCCATCGCATCGACAAATTCGCCGCCGAGATCGTCGAGGTCCTCGGCCCGGGACGCGTCATCTGCATCGCCAAGGAAGTCACCAAGCTCCACGAGACCTTCCACGTTGGCCTCGCCGCCGACGTGCAGGCCAGGCTCATGGCCGGCAGCCTGAAGGGCGAATTCGTCGTCCTCATCGCGCCGAACGATTTCACGCTCTAGAACCGATCGACTCCAACCGCACAGGAGGCAACGGAGTAAACAGAGAAAGCAGGCTTCACTCGACTCCGTTCCCTCCGTTTCCTCCTGTAAGGTCGTTCCACCTCAATCCTTGTCCAACAATCCCCCAGTCGCCGTCATCGATATCGGCAGCAACTCGATCAAGGTGCTGGTCGCGGCGCGTGACGCCGGCGGCCGGCTGCAGGGGTTGAAATCGAAGACGCTCGACGCCCGGATCAGCGCCGGCATCAGCAAGGACCGGCCGATGCTGGGCGAGGAAGGCATGGCGCGGGGCGTGTCGGCCATTCGCGAACTGCTCGCCGACAGCGCCGGGTTCGCCCCGACCAGGACGATTCTGGTCGCCACCAGTGCGGTGCGCGACGCGGGCAACGGGCCGGACTTTCGCGCGCGGGTGAAAACCGCCACCGGCCACGATATCCGTATCCTCACCGGCGACGAAGAGGCCAACCTGATCGGCCTTGGCCTGACGTCCGACCCGGCGCTCGCCGACCTG
>Ga0247757_10000612_pt1 | contig 28793 bp, 28 predicted proteins | sample UWRJL126311R4_FD_180929 | JGI IMG/M metagenome (GOLD analysis project Ga0247757, IMG submission 180929) | Plant litter microbial communities from Arlington Agricultural Research Station in Wisconsin, United States - UWRJ-L126-311R-4 | ecosystem: Environmental > Terrestrial > Plant litter >...
TCGTCTCCCGCCGGCGCTCCAGCGACAGGTCGAAGCGCTCGAGGTCCAGGTCCAGCCCGATGACGTCGGGGGCGAGGACCCGGATCGCCTGGTCGAGCAGCTCCTGACCGGTCTCGTCGCCCTCGAGGATGGTGATGGTCAGCCGGTCGCTCATCGCTCGCACGATATCGGCCGTGTGGGTCCGGCCCCATGGACCGTCGGGCCGAGCCAAGGCGCGATCGTGCACGAGAAGGGACCCGGCCCGGGGGAGCGAAAGGGTCCACGACATGGCTGTTACCCTTGCCGAGGCGTCACAACGTCTGCCCTTCCCGTTCGTCGCCACTGACGCCCGGGCGACCGGGAGCAGACCCGGCACGCCACCTCATCTCATGGACACATTCGTCATCGACGGTGGTGTCGCTCTGTCCGGGACGGTCGTCCCGGCGGGCAACAAGAACGCCGCCCTTCCCATCCTCGCCGCCTCGGTGCTCACCACCGAGGAGGTCATCGTCCGCAACGTCCCGCGCATCCGCGACGTCGAGGCGATGATCGAGGTCCTCACCGGCCTGGGCGTGACGGTCAACTGGCTCTCCGAGCACGCCGTCGCCCTATGCGCCAAGGACGTCTCCGCGGAGGCCAAGGTCGACCGCGAGGCCGCCGAGCGCATCCGCGCGTCGTTCCTGCTCGCCGGTCCGCTGCTGGCCCGCTTCGGTCGCGCCGTCATGCCGCCCCCGGGCGGCGACGTGATCGGCCGCCGCCGGCTCGACCCGCACCTCGACGCCTTCCAGGCGCTCGGCGCCGAGCACGTGCCGGACCGCGACATCGTCCTGGAGGCCAAGGGCGGCCTGCGCGCCGCCGAGGTGTTCATGGACGAGCCGTCGGTGATGGCCACCGAGAACGCCCTGATGGCCGCGGCGCTCACCCCCGGGGAGAGCGTCATCGGCAACGCGGCCTGCGAGCCGCACATCCAGGATCTCGCACGCATGCTGGAGTCCATGGGCGCCCGCATCGAGGGCATCGGCTCCAACGTCCTGCACGTCCACGGACAGGCCGAGCTCGGCGGCTGCGACCACCGCGTCCAGCCCGACCACATCGAGATCGGCTCGTTCATGGGGATCGCCGGCGTCACCGGCGGCGAGATCCGCATCAAGGACACGGTTCCCGGCGACCTGCGCATGGTCCGCCTCGCGTTCGCGCGTCTGGGCCTGCACTCCGAGCTCGACGGCGCGGACGTCATCGTCCCCGGCGGCCAGGCCCTCAAGGTCCAGGCCGACGTCGGCGACCACACCTGCCGCGTGCAGGACGGGCCGTGGCCCGCGTTCCCGGCCGACCTCACGTCGATCGCGGTGGCGCTCGCCACCCAGTGCGACGGCCAGGTGCTCATCCACGAGTGGATGTTCGAGAGCCGCATGTTCTTCGTCGACAAGCTCGTCGCGATGGGCGCCAACATCCTCATGATGGATCCCCACCGCGCGATCGTGCACGGTCCGCGCCGGCTCTCCGGCGCCCGCGTGGAGTCCCCGGACATCCGTGCCGGCATGGCCGTCCTGATGGCGGCGCTGTGCGCCGACGGCCGCAGCGAGATCGGCAACATCCGGCAGATCGACCGCGGCTACGAGAAGATCGACGACCGTCTACGCGCGCTCGGGGCGAAGATCCAGCGGGTCGTCACCGAACCCGTCTCCGCCTGAGCGAGCCGTTCGCCGTACCATCGTCCGGTCGCTCCGTCCCCCTCGCCCATGATCCATCCGCTCCCCTCAGGAACCCGTGACGTGCTGCCCGCAGAGATGCGGGAGCGTCGCGCCATCACCGACGCCGTGCGCGTCAGCTTCCTCGAGCACGGCTACGGCGAGATCGAGACGCCCGCGATCGAGTACGAGGAGGTCGTCCGCCGCGGCGGCGCCGACGGCAGCTCGAGCTACCGGGTCTTCGACGACCACGGCGCGGTGCTGTCCCTGCGCACCGACATGACGGTGCCGATCGCCCGCGTGGTCGCCTCGCGCTACGCCGACGCCGAGCCGCCGCTGCGCTTCTCCTACCTCGCGCACGCCTACCGCACGGTGCGCCCGCACCGCGGGCAGATGCGGGAGTTCCTTCAGGCCGGGGTCGAGCTGATCGGCGCGCCCGCGCCGGACGGCACCGCCGAGGTGCTGCGCGTGCTGTGCGACGCCCTCGACGCGGCGGGCCTGAAGGGCTATCGCATCGGCCTGGGCGACGCGTCGCTGTACCCCGCGCTGCTCGACGCCTACGGCGCCGGCGACGCCGCCAAGGCCACCATCCTCACCGAGCTGGGCGACCGCGACTTCGTCGGGTTGGAGCGCGAGATCCGCGCCCTGGACCTGCCGGCGGACGACGCCGAGCTGCTCATGCGCGTCGCGCAGCGCCGCGGCGGCGCGGAGCTGCTCGCCGCCGTCGCCGAGCACCCGCCCGCCGTCGCGTCGGCCGCGGCCACGCTGCGCGCCCTGCTGGAGCGCCTCGACGCGTCGATCTCCGAGCGCATCGTGGTCGACCTCGGCGTGAGCCGCGACCTGGGCTACTACACGGGCCCCGTCTTCGAGATCTACGCCCCGGGCGTGGGCGCGCCGCTGGGCGGGGGCGGCCACTACGACGACCTCGTCGGCCGGTTCGGCCGCGACCTGCCCGCGGTCGGCTTCGCGCTGAACGTCGATCGCCTCCAGGAGGCGCTCGCGCGTGAAGAGGAGTCGTCCTCATGAGCGCCCTCAACGGCCTGCGCATCGCGGTTCCCCGCGGCGCGCTGATGCGCGACACGCTCGCGCTGCTCGACGGCCTGGGCGTCGACACCACCGAGGTCCGCGAGAACGACCGCAAGCTCCTCTTCGAGGACGTGGGCATCATCACGATGCGCCCCTCCGACGTACCGACCTACGTGGAGGCCGGCGCGGCCGACGTGGGGATCACCGGCAAGGACGTGCTGATGGAGACCCCGCGCAAGGTCGCGGAGCTGCTCGACCTCGGCTACGGCGGCTGCACGATGGTGCTGGCCACCGTCGACGGTCCCGACCCGGCCGAGGAGGCGCTGCGCCGCTTCGGCGTCGTGCGCGTCGCGACCAAGTACAAGAACATCGCCCGCGACTACCTCGAGCGCACCGGCCGTCAGGCCGAGATCGTCGAGGTCAAGGGCTCGGTCGAGCTCGCGCCGCTGACCGGCATGGTGGAGGCGATCGTCGACCTCACCGCGACCGGCAACACGCTGCGGGAGAACGGGCTGATCGTCCGCGAGGAGATCGTGCACTGCACGGCGCGGCTGATCGCCAACCCGGTCGCCCACACGCTGAAGGCCGCTCAGATCGACGCGCTGGTGGAGCGCCTGCGTGGCGGTTGAGCGCCGGCGCGCGCAGGACGGGACAGCCGCCGAGGTGCGGGCGCTGTCGTCCTGGGCCCGGGGCCACGTGCCCTCGGGAGCGTCGGTGGCAGGGCCCGTCGCCGACATCGTCGGCCGCGTGCGGGCGGGCGGCGACGCCGCGCTGGACGCCGCGGTGCGCGAGTACGACGGGCTGGATGCCGCGACGCCGGTGCGCGTGGGGGAGGACGAGCTGCAGGCGGCGCTGGCCGCGCTCGACCCCGCGGTGCGCCACGGCCTGTCGGTGGCGATCGAGAACGTCCGCGCGGTGGCGCTGGCCGGCGTCGGCGAGGACCGCGACGTCACCCTGCCCCAGGGGCACCGCGTCCGCCTGCGGGAGCTGCCCGTCCGGCGGGCCGGCATCTACGTGCCCGGTGGCCGCGCGCCGTACCCGAGCACCGTCGTCATGGGCGTGGTCACCGCCCGCGCGGCCGGCGTCGAGGACGTCGTCGTCTGCGCCCCCGGCGGGCACCCGGTCATCCTCGCCGCGTGCGCCCTGTGCGGCGCCGACGCGGTCTACCGCATGGGCGGCGCCCACGCCGTCGCCGCGCTCGCCTACGGCACCGAGACGATCGACCGCGTCGACGTGATCGCGGGCCCCGGCAACCTGTGGGTGCAGGAGGCCAAGCGGCTCGTCAGCGGGGACGTGGGGATCGACGGCTTCTACGGGCCGAGCGACGTGCTCGTCGTCGCCGCCGCGGGCGCCGACCCCGCGCTGATCGCCGCGGACCTGCTCGCCCAGGCCGAGCACGGCACCGACTCCCTCTCCGTCTGCGTCAGCCCCGACGAGGCGCTGCTCGACGTGATCGCGCCGCTCGTCGGCGACGCCATCGGGCCGGTCGTCCTGGTCGGCGTGCCCGACGCCGAGGCGGCGCTGATCTTCGCCGAGGACTTCGCGCCCGAGCACCTGGAGCTGCAGGGCGCCGACGCCGAGGCGCTCGCCGCCCGCGTGCGCAGCGCCGGCTGCCTGTTCGTCGGTGCGGCCGGCGGCACCGCGTTCGGGGACTACGTCGCGGGCTCCAACCACTCGCTGCCCACGGGCGGATCGGCCCGGTTCGCCAGCGGCCTGTCGGCCCGCGCGTTCCGCCGCCGCATGAGCGAGGTGCACGTCGACGGCGCGGCCGCCGCCCTGGCCGCGGCGGGCGTCCCGATCGCCCGTGCGGAGGGGTTCGAGGCCCACGCGACGTCGATGGAGGCCCGGTTGCGATTGAATCAGGAGCGAGCATGAGCCGAAACGCGAACATCGACCGAGCGACGAAGGAGACGGACGTCCGTCTGCGCCTCGACCTGGACGGGACGGGGGACGGGACCCGCGTCACCGGCGTCGGGTTCTTCGACCACATGCTCGACCTCGTCGCCCGGCACGCCCGGATCGACCTGGACGTGCAGGTGACCGGCGACCTGGAGACCGGCTCGCACCACACGATCGAGGACACCGGCATCGTCTTCGGCCAGGCGCTCGACCGCGCCCTCGGGGACCGCGTCGGCATCACCCGCTACGGCTTCGCCGTCGTCCCCATGGACGAGGCCCGCGCCTCGTGCGCCATCGACTTGTCGGGGAGGCCCTACACCGCGCTGGACGCGACGCTGCCGCCCGGCGCCACCGGGGGGATGGACCACGAGATGGTGGAGGAGTTCTTCCGCGCCGTCGCCAACGGGGCGAAGCTCACGCTGCACCTCACCGTCGAGCGCGGCACCAACGCCCACCACATGATCGAGGCGACGTTCAAGGCCTTCGCCCGCGCGCTGCGCGAGGCGGTCTCGATCGATCCGAAGGAGACGGGGGTGCCCTCGACCAAGGGCACGCTCACCGACTGATGGGCGGGTCCATCGCCGACGGGGCCGCAGACGCACCGACCATCGCCATCGCCGACTACGGGATGGGCAACCGCCGCTCGGTCGAGAAGGCGCTGGAGCGGGTCGGCGCGCGCGTCGCCATCACCGACGACGAGGCCGCGCTCCGTGCCGCGGACGGCATCATCCTGCCCGGCGTCGGCGCCTTCCCGCCCGCCATGGTCGCGCTGCGCGCCCACGGGCTCGACGACCTGCTGCGCTCCTGCGTGGCCGGCGGCACCCCGCTGCTCGGCCTGTGCCTGGGCATGCAGCTGCTGTTCGACTTCTCCGAGGAGCACGGCGGGGCCGACGGGCTGGGCCTGCTGCCCGGGACCGTGCGCCCGCTGAAGGCCGACGGTCTGAAGCTGCCGCACATCGGCTGGAACGAGGTCACGTGGACCCGTCCGTCGGTGCTCAGCGACGGCCTGCCGGACCCCGCGAGCTTCTACCACGTGCACTCCTTCGTCGCCGACTGCGCCGACCCCCAGGACGTCCTGGGGACCTCGGACTACGGCAGCGTCTTCCCGTCGGTCGTCGGGCGCGGCAACGTGCTCGGCGCCCAATTCCACCCAGAGAAGTCCTCCGCCAACGGCATGGGCCTGCTCGCCAACTTCACCACGCTATGCACCAGGACGACAGCATGATCCTCTACCCCGCGATCGACATCCTCGACGGCCACGCCGTGCGCCTCGTGAAGGGTGACTTCGACGACAGCACCGTCTACCGCGACTCGCCGCTGGAGGCGGCGCGCGCGTGGGTCGAGGCCGGCGCGCGCTTCCTGCACATCGTCGACCTGGACGGTGCCAAGCACGGCAGCCCCATGTCGCTGGAGCACCTGGAGCAGATCACCTCCGAGGTGCGCGTGCCCGTGCAGTACGGCGGCGGGCTGCGCTCGCTCGGTGCGGTGCGGGACGCCCTGGCGGCCGGCGCCGAGCGCGTCATCCTCGGGACGGCCGCGCTCGTCGACGTCGACTTCCTCGACGACGTGCTGGGCAGCTACCGCGACCGCATCGTCGTGTCGGTCGACACGCGGGGCGGGCAGGTCTCCACCTCCGGCTGGCAGGAGACGATCGCGCTGACGGCCGAGGAGGTCATCACCCGGCTGCAGAACCGCGGGGTGCGCTCCTTCGTCTACACGAACGTCGACAAGGACGGGATGCTCGAGGGGCCCGATCTCGACGAGGTGCGCCGCATCGCGGGCGCGGTCCGCGGGCGCTTCCTGTACTCGGGCGGCATCGGCAAGATCGAGGACCTCGAGGCGCTGGCCGGGCTGCGTCAGGTCAACCTCGGCGGCGTGATCGTCGGCAAGGCGCTCTACGAGGGCAAGTTCACGGTGGCCGAGGGCCAGCGCGTGCTACAAGGCTAGGGTGCACCTCAAGCGCGTCATCCCCTGCCTGGACGTCAGCGACGGTCGCGTCGTCAAGGGCACCAACTTCGTCGACCTGCGCGACGCGGGCGATCCCGTCGAGCTCGCCGAGCGCTACGACGCAGAGGGGGCCGACGAGCTCGTCTTCCTTGACATCACGGCGACGCACGAGAAGCGCGACACGATCGTCGAGCTCGCGCGCCGCACCGCCGACAACGTCTTCATCCCGTTCACGATCGGTGGTGGGATCCGCACCGTGGCGGACGCCCAGGCCGTGCTCGACGCGGGGGCCGACAAGGTGTCGATCAACTCCGCGGCGGTCGCGCGGCCCGAGCTGATCGACGAGCTGTCGGCCCGGTTCGGCGCGCAGTGCGTCGTGCTGGCGATCGACGCCAAGCGCCGCGCCGATGACGACGGGTGGGAGGTCTACGTGGCCGGCGGCCGGACTCCGGTCGGCCGCGACGTGGTCGCGTGGGCCGTCGAGGGCGTGGAGCGCGGGGCGGGGGAGATCCTCCTCACCAGCATGGACCGCGACGGCACCAACGACGGGTACGACCTGGCCCTGACGCGGGCCGTCGCCGACGCGGTCCCGGTCCCGGTGATCGCCTCGGGCGGCGCCGGCGAGCTCGACCACCTGGTCGACGCGCTGGAGTCCGGCGCGGACGCGGCCCTGTGCGCCTCGATCTTCCACTACGGCCAGCACACGATCGCCGAGGCGAAGTCCCACCTCTCCGCGGCCGGCGTGCCGGTCCGCGTCGTCTAGCCGGGCGTCGTCGGCCTTCTGGTCGAACTGGCCGACGAGGTTCCCGGTTACCGGGAACGTGGTGAGCCAGTTCGGGCGAGAGCCGCGCGGATGTCGGCCGCGACCCGTTCCGGGTGGTCGTTGGTCATCCGCCACGTGAAGCGCAGGACGGTGTAGCCGCTCCGCTGGAGCGTCAGCGTCTTCTCCCGATCTGACTCGAACTGCTCGCGTCGCCGGTGATGCGCCCAGCTGTCCCACTCGACCACGACACGCTCGATCGGCCACAGCAGATCTGGTTCGAGGCCCAGGAGGACGATGGGCTGGTTCACGCGGGGACGGGGGATGCCCTGGGCATCGAGCAGCTTCAGCATCCTGCGCTCCCAGCGGGACTTGCTGTCGTGAGCGTCGGGGTGCCGCCTGGCGACCGCGTCGCGGAGCTTGCCCGTGCCGGCTCGTCCCCGCCCGCAGACCGCGTCGATGGCGCGCTGGTCGTAGAGGCTGAGCTGGATCGCGGCGTCGACGGCTTCGTCCAGCTCCTCGTCCGGAAGCATGGACGCCAGATCGATCAGGGTCTGGGCGACGGTGGTCACCGGGATCCCGTTGCGCACGACGAGCTGGAGCGGTCCGCGGTGGTGATGGACGTGGATGCCGTTTCGTGCTCCAGACCGTGCTCGTCCGCGCGGAACGGTGACGTGGAAGCGACTGCCCCGTGATCGGCAGAGACCCCAGACGGCGCCACCGTCCGTGAACGACAGACCGGCGAACGCGCCGCACGCCAGGACGGCCGCAAGACGGCGGCCCTCCGTGGTCAGCGCCCGGTGGCCGACCGCGTAGACGCACGGATGAAGCGGTTGCAGTCGCCCGTTGCGCACCCAACGTTCGACGGCGCTCGAGCTCAATCCGACCGCCAGCAGCTGCGCCCGGCTCACCACGCCGTGGTGCCGCTCGGCGAGACGCGCCACGATCAACGGAACTGGCTCACCAGGTTCCCGCCTACCGGGAACCTTGTGAGCCAGTTCAGAGGTTGGTGCGCGGGCGGCTTGACGGGAGGGGCAGGGCATGTCCCCGACCCTGACCGCTCCCGTGTCACGGAACTAGACGGGCTTCGTCACGAATCCGTGCCGCCGACGCTACTTCTTCGTGCCGGCCTTGGCCTTCGTCTTGGCCGCGGCCGCCTTCGCCTTCTTCTTGGCCGTGGCGACCTCGTCGCCCGGGCACGTCTTGCGGGTCTTCAGCGCGACGAGGCTCGCCGTGGAGGCGATGTAGATGCGGCAGGTGTCGGAGACGACCGGGTTGTAGGCGCCGCGGTCGATGGTCCAGACTTTGCGGCCGCGGTCGACGCTCAGCGCCGTCGTGTGGTGGTTGAGCGTGGAGTAGAAGACGAGGTCGCCCAGGACGGTGGCCGCGCCGCTGATGCGTCCCTCTGCCTTGTGCTTCCACCGCACCTTGCCGCTCTTGGCGTCCCACGCGTAGAACGTGCCGTCGTACGAGCCGCCGTAGACCAAGGCGTTGCCCGCCGCCGTGCGCGTCGCGGCGGGGGACGAGTAGACGTAGCTGCCGGTGCTCATGCGCCAGGCCAGCGCCCCGTCCTTGGCCGAGTACGAGTACATGTTGCCGTCGGTGTTGCCCAGGTAGACCCGGCCGAAGGCGACCGCGGGCGTGGAGTAGAACGTGCCGGAGCTGAAGCCCAGCGCGGTGCCGCTCGTGGACTTCTTCCAGGTCTGGCGGCCGTCGCGGGCGCGGATCGCGTAGACCTTGCCCGCGTAGTCACCGAAGTACAGGTTGCCGCCGGACAGGCCCAGCCCGGCCTTGACGGCGCCCTCGGCCTTGTACGTCCAGTCGACGCCGCCGTCCTTGGTCCGCAGCGCGTAGACCGTGCCGTTCTCGCTGCCGAACCACACCCGGCCGTTGCTGACGACCGGGGACGACTCGGCCCGGCTGGGCAGCGGACGCGACCACAGGAGCTTGCCGTCCCGGGCCCGCAGCGCGGCCGCCCGCCCGGCCTTCGTGCTCTTGCCGCGCTCCAGGACCGTCACGTAGAGCACGCCGCCGACGACGGCGGGGGAGGACGCCGCGAGGTGCCCGAGGTTCTTGCGCCACTTGACCCGGCCGGTGATGCGGTCGGCGGCGTACAGCGTCGCGTTGTTCTTGAGGAAGTACAGCGACCGGCCGGCCAGGACGGGCGGGAACTCGAGCAGCACGCCGCCGGTGCTGATCGTGAAGATCTTCTTGAACGGCGGGCGCAGGGGCTCGTCGAGCGCCAGCGTCTTGGTTCGCTCCTGGTCGTAGCCGTAGAACGGCCAGTCGAAGTCGAGGCTGGGGCCCTTCTTCGGCGTGGTCGTGGTCGCCGTGGTGGTGGGCGGGACGGTGAACGCGACGTCGGGATTGGAGACGTCCCCCTGATCGCTGAGTCGGACGGCCAGGAACACCCCGGCCCCGATGGCCAGGACGGCGACCACCCCCGCGGCGGCGGTGAGGAGGCGGTGTCGGCGGATCCACGCGATCATGCACCCCATGGTGGCAAGGAACCCCCTCGCGGCGCTGCGCTCCTCCCCGGGCGGCGCGCGGCTGCTCCAGGCCCTGGGCGCCGTCGAGACGCCCGGGTACCTGGTCGGTGGCGCGGTGCGGGATCTGCTGCTGGGCCGCGCCCCGCGCGAGCTGGACGTGGTGGTGGAGGGCGACGTGGGCGCGCTGGCCGAGGCGCTGGGCGGGGAGGTGACCGCGCACGACCGGTTCGGCACCGCGACCGTCGCGGTCGACGGGCACGGCACCTACGACCTGGCGCGGGCCCGCCGGGAGACGTACGCGGCGCCGGGCGCGCTCCCCGACGTCGAGCCGGCCACGCTGCGCGAGGACCTGGCGCGCCGCGACGTCACCGTCAACGCGATCGCGCTCAGCGCCGCCGGCGAGCTGATCGCCGTCGACGGCGCCCTGGAGGACCTGGAGGCCGGTGTGCTGCGGGTGCTGCACGACCGCAGCTTCGTCGACGATCCCACCCGGCTGTGGCGCGTCGCGCGCTACGCCGCCCGGCTGCGCTTCACCGCCGACCCGCGCACCGCGGCCCTGGCGCGCACGGCCGTGGCCGGCGGCGCGCTCGCCACCGTCTCCGGCCCGCGCGTCGGCAACGAGGTGCGCCTGGCCCTGCGCGAGCGGGACGCCCACGGCGCGCTGGCGGCGGCGCACGCCCTCGGGCTGCTGCCCGCCGGGCTGGACCATCCCGGTCCGCGGGCCGCGGTGGCCGAGGCGCTGCTGCCTCCCGACGGCCGGCCCGACCTGCTCACGCTCGCCACCTGGGCGACCGGGACGACGCCGGCGGCGCTGCGCGGCTGGCTGGACGACCTGGCCTTCCCCGGCGAGGACCGCGACGTCGTCCTGGCCGCGGCGAGCGCGCCCGCCCGGCTCACCGACTTCCCGGAGCGGGCCTCGGCGCTGGCGGCCGCGCTGCGGGGCGAGCCGGTCGAGGCCGTCGCGCTCGGCGCCGCCGCGGCCGGGGAGCCCGCCGCGGCCCGGCGCTGGCTGGACGAGCTGCGGGCCGTCACCCTGGACATCGACGGGGACGACCTCCTGGCCGCGGGCCTCACCGCGGGGCCCGAGGTCGGCGTGCGCCTGCGACGGGCGCTCGACGCCCGGCTGGACGGCGCGGCGCCGGACCGGGCCGCCCAGCTGGCGTGTGCGCTGGCCGACGGCCCCGACCTGGGATCCTGACCCCATGGCCCTGACACTTCCCGCGCCGTTCACGCTGCGCGACGGCCTGATCGCCGCCGAGCTGCCGGGCGGCTCGGTGCGCTTCACCACGGTGGAGACCGGGGACCTGGCGCTGACCGCCTCCGATCCGGCCGACGAGCTTCCGGCCCCGGCCGCCACCGCGTTGGGAGAGCAGATCGGCATCCCGTGGGCGCGCTGGGCCCAGGACCGCCAGGTCCACGCGCCGGACGTGCGCTCGACCGCCAGCCTCGAGCAGCTGCACCCCTTCACCGAGGACCACGACGGCCAGGCGACGACGCTCGCCGGCGTCGCCTGCGTGGTGCGGGTCGCCGACTGCCTTCCGATCGCGCTCGTGGCGCCCGAGGGCGTGGCGATGCTACACGGCGGTTGGCGCCCGCTGGCCGGCGGGATCGTCGAGCGCGGGGTGGCGGCGCTGCGGGCCCTCGGCGCCACCGACGTCCAGGCGGCGATCGGCCCGGCCGCCGGCGTCTGCTGCTTCGAGGCGGGGGAGGAGGTCCACGCCGCGTTCGCGGACCTGGAGGCCCCCGGCCGGCCGGTCCGCCGGGGCCGGCACGCCGACCTCAAGGCGGTCGCCCGGGCCCAGCTGGAGGCGGCGGGCGTGCGGGTCACCCATGATGTGGACGTGTGCACGATCTGCGCGGACCCCGCCGACCTCTACTCCCACCGCCGTGATCACGGCGTCACGGGCCGGCAGGCGGGGCTGACGTGGCGGAGCTGATCCGCGGCCTGGACGCCCCGCGCGTCGCCGCCAACCTGGCCGCCGTCCGGGCGGAGGTCGACGCCGCGTGCGCCCGCGTCGATCGCGATCCCGCCGGGGTGGAGATCCTCGCCGCGGTCAAGTACGTGGCGGTCGAGGAGCTGGGCGTGCTCGCCGAGGCGGGCGTGACGCTGCTGGGGGAGAACCGGGCCCAGGCCCTGGCCGAGAAGACGGAGGTCGCCCGCGCCACCGGCCTGGACGGCTTCACGTGGGACTTCATCGGCCACCTGCAGAGCCGCAAGGTCAAGGCGATCCTCCCGGACGTGCGGCTGATCCACTCGGTCGCCTCGGACTCGGTGCTGCGCGAGCTGGAGAAGCACGCCACGCGCGACACCGAGGTGCTGGTCGAGGTGAACATCGCGGGGGAGGAGGGCAAGAGCGGCATCGCCCCCGCCGAGCTCGACGCGTTCATCGCCCGCTGCCCGGTCCGCGTGAGCGGCCTGATGACCATGCCGCCGCTGGCCTCCAGCGCGGAGGAGAGCCGGCCCTGGTTCGCGCTGCTGGCCGCCCTGGCGGCCGAGCGGGGCCTCCCGCGGCTGTCGATGGGGACGACGCAGGACTTCGTCGTGGCCGTCGAGGAGGGCGCGACGATCGTCCGGGTGGGCACACGTTTGTACGACGAGTTGCAGGGATTTGGCCGATGAGAGCTAACCTGTAGCCGGTATGGCTTTCCGCGACTCCTGGCATGGCGCGCTCGTCTACTTCGGCTTGGCCGAGGCACGCGACCCCGCGATGGAATATGACGACGGTCCCGACTACGAGCCGGAGGTCGATCCGGACGATCGCTACCGCGAGCGCGCGACCACCGTGCGGCGCCTCCCGTCCCGCCGGCGCCGCGACGACTTCGACGACATCTTCGCCGAGGAGGATCCGGCCAACGCGCGCCGCACCGCGGTGCTGCGCCCCGTCGCCACGCGCGGCGGCAACGGAAGCGGGCAGCGCGTGCACCTCGTCATCCCCAAGAGCTTCAACGACGCCCAGCAGGTCGCGGACAAGTTCAAGGACTCGATCCCGGTCGTGCTCAACCTCCAGACGAGCGACACCGACCTGTCCAAGCGGCTCATCGACTTCGCCAGCGGGCTGACGTACGCGCTCGACGGCGGCATGCAGCGCATCGCCGACAAGGTGTTCATGCTCACGCCGCGCAACGTGGAGATCTCCGCGGAGGAGCGCGCGCAGCTCATCGAGAAGGGCTTCTTCAACCAGTCCTAGGGCTGGTCGGACCCCCGCGATGCGGGCAACAACGATGCGCATCGGACTGCTCGGGGCCGGCAACATGGCCCGCGCGATGGCCCTCGGCTGGGGAAGCACCCAGCCGTTGGTGGTCACGGACGTGGTGCCGGAGCGCGCGGAGGCGCTGGCCGTCGCGGTCGAGGGGCTCGCCGTCCCCGACGTCGTCGCGCTCGCCCAGCAGTCCGACCTCGTCGTCCTCTGCCACAAGCCGGCGCAGCTCGCCGCGGTCGCCGCCGAGGTCGCCCCGCACGCGCGCGCCGTCGCGTCGATCCTCGGCGGCGTCCCGCTCGCCGACCTGCGGGCCGCCTACCCGGGCGTGCCCGTCTACCGCCTGCTGCCGTCCACGCCGGTCGAGGTCGGCCAGGGGGTCGTGGTGCTCGCCCAGGAGGACGAGCAGGACGCGATGCTCGACGCGGCCGTCCGTGAGGCGTTCGCCGCGCTCGGCCAGCTCGTCGTCCTCCCGGAGGACCAGATCGACGTGGCGATGGGCCTGATGAGCAACGCGCCGGCGTACATGGCGCTGGTGATCGAGGCGCAGGTCGACGCGGGCGTGCGTCATGGCCTGCCCGCGCCGCTCGCCGCCCAGCTCGCCACCCAGACGATGGCGGGCACCGCCGCGCTGCTCGCGGCCCGCGACTACGACACCCTCGCCGCCCGCCGCGAGGTCACCTCGCCCGGCGGGTCGACCGCCCGCGGCCTCGACGCGCTCGAGCGCGGGGGGCTGCGCGCGGCGTTCTCCGCCGCGATCGACGCCGTGCTGCGCCCGCCCAAGCCGTGACCCTGCCGCTGCTCACGGTCCGGGAGGACGTCGCCGGGTACCTCGGCACGGTGCTCTACGTCTACGGGCTGATCATCCTGCTGTACCTGGTCTCGACGATCTTCCTGTCCTTCGGCGGCCGGGTGCCGTACAGCAGGGCGAGCAACGCGTTCCTCGGCTTCCTGCGCGACGTCAGCGAGCCGTTCCTGGGCCTGTTCCGCCGCTTCATCCCGCCGCTGGGCCCGCTGGACCTCAGCCCGATCCTCGCGCTGCTGACCCTGACCATCGGCGGCCGCCTGCTCACCGGGCTCATCGCCGGATGACGATCGCCCCGTCGGTGGCCCGGGCGGCGACCCGCGCGGGACTCGTCGCGCTGGTCGTCCTGCTGCTCGACCAGGCGACCAAGTACCTGGTCCGCGACGACGTGCCGCTGGGCTCCAGCAACCGGGTGACGGGCTTCCTGGACATCGTCTACGTGCGCAACGACGGCGTGGCGTTCAGCGCGTTCGGCGGCAAGCCGTGGGTCGTCGTCCTGCTCATCTCGATCGCCCTGGTCGCGCTGCTCTACTACTTCGCCACCCACGCGGACCGGCCGCTGGTGTGGCTGGCGACCGGCCTGCTCTTCGGCGGGGCGGTCGGCAACATCCTGGATCGCATCAAGGACGGCGCGGTCACCGACTTCGTCAAGTTCAGCCACTGGCCCGCCTTCAACGTCGCGGACATCGCGATCAACCTGGGGGTCGTGGTGCTGATCATCGCGCTGTTGCGGGAGGATCGTGCCAATGGAGATCGTCAGTCCGCCTGAAGACGCCGGCGTCCGCCTGGACGTCGCCCTCGCCGCGCCGCTCGGCTCGCGCTCGCGTGCCGCGAAGCTGATCAAGGACGGGCTGGTGACGGTCGACGGCGCGGTCGTCGCCCGCAGCCACCTGCTCCAGGGCGGGGAGCGCATCGTCGTCACGGAGCCCGATCCGGTGGCCGCCGACCCCGGGCCGGGGACGCCGGCGGAGTTCTCCGTGGCCTACGAGGACGACGATCTCCTCGTCGTCGACAAGCCGTGGGGCGTGGTCGTCCATCCCGCCAAGGGCCATTGGTCGGGCACGCTGAGCCAGGCGCTGGCCGGACGCGCGGCCGGTGGGGACGCGGACCGCCCGGGGATCGTGCACCGGCTGGACCGCGACACCTCCGGGCTGCTGGTGGTGGCCAAGTCGGAGGAGGCCCACCGCCGGCTCAAGGCGGCGCTGCAGGAGCGGGAGATCACCCGGGAGTACCTCGCGCTGGTCGACGGGCGGCCGCCGGCGCGCACGGGGACGATCGAGGCGCCGATCGGGCGGGACCGTCGTGACCGCACCGTCATGTCGACCGACACCGACCGCCCACGCGACGCGATCACCCACTTCGAGATCGAGCGCGCCCTCCCGCGCACCACGCTCCTGCGGGTGCGGCTGGACACGGGGCGCACCCACCAGATCCGCACGCACCTGCAGGCGATCGGCCATCCGGTGGTCGGCGATCCGCAGTACGGGGGCGTGAAGCCGGGGAGCGCGGGGCCGATCGGCGGCCAGCTCGGTCTGGAGCGCCAGTTCCTGCACGCGACCCGCCTGGCCTTCGCCCAGCCCCTGACCGGGGAGCCGATCGACATCGAGAGCCCCCTGCCCGAGGATCTCGCCGCGGCACTGGCCCTGGCCGAGGGTCGCTGAGGGGCGGACCGCGCCGGAACCCCCGCGCTGGCTACTATTCACGGTTCAACCGTCTCCGAACCCGTTCGGGCCGGCGCGCGACCCTGACCGGCATCAGCCGGTGCGCGCGCATCGCCGAGCGGCTGCAGTGCCAACCATTTCGTTCGACAAGGGAGTAGCACCATGGCCTCGAGGCCAGGACTTCGTGAGCTGCTGGAAGCCGGCGTGCATTTCGGCCACCAGACGCGCCGCTGGAACCCCAAGATGCGCCGGTTCATCCACGGTGAGCGCGACGGCATCTACATCATCGACCTGCTCAAGACCGAGTCTGCCCTGCGCAGCGCGGAGCAGTTCGTGTCGGAGCTGTCGCATCGCGGCGGCGTCGTGCTCTTCGTGGGCACCAAGAAGCAGGCGCGCGACGCGGTCAAGGACGCGGCCGAGCTCGCCGGCATGCCGTACGTCAACCACCGTTGGCTCGGCGGCCTGCTGACCAACTTCCAGACGATCAGCCTGCGGATCAAGCGGCTCCACGACCTGGAGCGGTACGAGCGCGAGGGCCAGCTGGCCCTGCTGCCGACCCGCGAGCGCATGGGCGCCCTGGCCGACCTGGCCAAGCTCCGCGCCAACCTCGGCGGCGTGAAGAACATGCAGCGCCCGCCGGACGCGATCTTCATCATCGACCTCAAGACCGAGGTCATCGCGGTTCAGGAGGCCAAGCGCCTGCGGATCCCGATCATCGGCGTGGTCGACACCAACTGCGACCCGGACGGCATCGACTTCGTCATCCCGGGCAACGACGACGCGATCCGCTCGTGCGCCGTGGTGGCCAACGCCATCGGCAGCGTCGTGGCCGAGGGCCGCGTCGCGTGGACCGCCGAGGAGGAGCGTAAGCGCCTCGAGGCCGAGGCCCGCGCCAAGAAGGAGGCCGAGGAGCGCGCCAAGCGCGAGGCCGAGGACCAGGCTCGCAAGGCCGCCGAGGACGCCGCGCGCAAGGAGGCCGCCGAGGCCGCCCGCGCCCAGGCGATCGCCGCGCAGCAGGCGGCCGCCACGCAGCAGCAGGCCGCTCCGGCTCCGGCCCAGCAGGCTGCCCCCGCGCAGCAGGCCGCGCCCGCCGCTCCGGCCCAGGCCGCCCCGGCGGCTCCGGCTCCGGCCGCCGCCGAGGCTCCCGCCGCGCCCGCCGCACCCTCCGAGGCCACCCCGGAGGCCGCTCCCGCCCAGACCGAGGAGAAGCCCTCGTGAGCATCACCGCATCTGACGTCAAGGCCCTGCGCGAGAAGACCGGCGCGGGGATGATGGACTGCAAGAACGCCCTGACCGAGGTCGACGGCGACATCGACAAGGCCGTCGAGCTGCTGCGGGTCAAGATGGGCAACAAGATCGGCAAGCTCGCCGGCCGCGATGCCACCGAGGGCACCGTGCAGTCCTACATCCACGCCACCGGCAAGGTCGGCGTGCTCGTCGAGGTCGACTGCAACACCGACTTCGTCGCCCGCAACGACGACTTCATCGCGTTTGCGCGGGACATCGCCATGCACATCGCGGCGTCCCCGACGGCGATCTACGTCACCGAGGACGAGGTCCCGGCCGAGGCCCGCGAGGCCGAGCTGCGCGTCTACGAGCAGCAGGCGGCGGACAAGCCCGAGAACATCCGGGGCAAGATCGCCGAGGGCAAGCTCAAGAAGTGGCTGGAGGAAGTGGTCCTCCTCAACCAGGAGCACATCAACGGCGACAAGTTCGAGGGCAAGACCATCGAGCAGCTCCGCGCCGACCTCTCCGCCAAGACCGGCGAGAACGTCGTCGTGCGCCGTTTCACCCGCTTCGCCGTCGGCGAGTAGCATCGCCGACCGTATGGCCGAACCGGTCTTCAAGCGGATCCTGCTGAAGCTGTCGGGCGAGTCCCTCATGGGCTCGCTCGACTACGGCACCGATCCGGCCCGGCTCGAGGCCGTCGCCAAGCAGATCGCGCGCGTCCACGACTTGGGCGTCGAGGTCGCGATCGTCGTCGGCGCCGGCAACATCTACCGCGGCATGGAGGGCGCGGCCGCCGGCATGGACCGGTCGACCGCGGACTACATGGGCATGCTCGCGACGGTGCTCAACGCGCTCCAGCTCCAGGACGCCCTGGAGAAGGAGGACGTGCACACCCGCGTGCAGTCCGCGATCACCATCTCCGAGATCGCCGAGCCGTACATCCGCCGCCGGGCGATGCGCCACCTGGAGAAGAAGCGCGTCGTCATCTTCGCCGGCGGCACCGGCAACCCGTTCTTCACCACGGACACCGCGGCCGCCCTGCGCGCCAACGAGATCCACGCCGAGGCCATCCTCATGGCCAAGAACGGGGTGGACGGGGTCTACACCGCCGATCCCGCGACGGATCCCGGCGCGGTGCTGATCGACCGCATCACGCACATGGAGGCGCTGCAGCGCCGGCTGCGGGTCATGGACTCCACCGCGCTCACGCTCTGCATGGAGAACGCCATGACGCTCCACGTCTTCAACATGGACGACGCCGCCAACATCGAGCGGATAGTGTCCGGCGAGCACGTGGGCACGCTGGTGCAGACGCCATGAGGCGCGCCCGCGCACCGTTCCACACCGCCCCCCGTCCGGGTTCGACTGGCCAAGAGGTTTCGACGTGAGTGAGATGACCGACGAGCTCCTGAAGGACGCCAAGGAGCGCATGCAGAAGTCCGTGGAGTCGACCAACCACGAGTTCGGCTCCGTCCGGACCGGTCGCGCCAGCACGGCGCTGCTCGACCGGGTGACGGTGGACTACTACGGCGCCCCGACGCCGCTCAACCAGCTGGCGACGATCTCCGCGCCCGAGGCGCAGCTCCTCAGCGTGCAGCCCTACGACGCGTCGTCGATCAAGCTGCTGGAGAAGGCGATCATGGAGTCGGGCATCGGCCTCACGCCGAACAACGACGGCAAGATCATCCGCCTGGCGATTCCCCAGCTGAACGAGGAGCGCCGCCGCGAGCTCGTGAAGATGGTGCGCGGCATCGCCGAGGAGGGGCGCATCGCGATCCGCAACGTGCGCCGCGACACGATGCAGGACCTGCGCGAGCTCAAGGAGGCCGGCGAGGCCGGCGCCGACGACGAGCACCGCGCCGAGGGCGAGCTGCAGAAGCTCACCGACGGCGCGATCGCCACGCTCGAGGGGTACCTGAAGGGCAAGGAAGAAGAGATCCTCGAGGTCTGATGGGCGAGACGACCCATCCGGGCGTCCCCGTGGACCCCTCCGCCTCCGGCGAACCCACTCAGCAGGCCCGCCACGTCGCGATCATCACCGACGGCAACGGCCGCTGGGCGCAGGCCCGCGGCCTCTCCGTGGAGGAGGGGCACCAGGCCGGCGCCGACGTCGTCCAGGCCCGCCTGCGCGACGCCGTCGAGCTGGGGATCGAGGAGCTGACCGTGTACTCGTTCTCGACCGAGAACTGGTCGCGCTCGGCCCAGGAGGTCACCGCGCTGATGCGCATGTTCTCCCAGCGCATCGCGGCCGAGACGCCCGAGCTGAAGGCCGAGGGCGTGCGCATGCGCTTCATCGGGTCGCGCGACCGGGTGCCCGAGGCCCTGCGCGAGCAGATGGACTGGGCGACGGCCGAGACGGCCGACAACGACCGCATCACGCTCTTCGTCGCGTTCAACTACGGCGGGCGCCAGGAGATCCTCGACGCCGCCGCCCGCTACGACGGCGGGGGCGAGGAGGCGTTCCGCTCGCTGCTCTACGCGCCCGAGATGCACGCGCCCGACCTGGTCATCCGCACCAGCGGCGAGCGCCGGCTCTCCAACTTCCTGCTGTGGCAGTCCGCCTACAGCGAGCTGGTGTTCCGCGACGAGCTGTGGCCCGACTTCGACCGCGCCGCCTTCGAGGCGTCGCTGGACGAGTACCAGGCGCGCACGCGCCGCTTCGGAGGCCGGTAGCCATGGCGGACGGGCGCTCTCGGCGGGTGGGGAGGAGCTCGCGGCCGACGTCGAGCCGCGGCTCCGGGCGGCGCGCGGTGCGCCGCCCCGAGGGCCAGCAGGTCCGGGCCGCTCCCTCGCGGCGCGGCGGCGGGCCGGCGCCGGGCCCCGGCCCGGACGGCGGCGGAGGATCGGGCGGCGGCACCCGCTCCGATCTCGTCGCCCGCCTGATCGTCGCCGTCCCGGCGATCGTCGTCGTCCTCATCGTGGTCTCCCAGGGCGGCTGGGTGTTCGCCGGCGTGATGGCGATCCTCGGCGTGATCTGCCTCGGCGAGCTGTTCTCGATGTTCGAGCGCACGCACCCGGTGCGGCTCGCCGGCTTCGTCGGCATCGTGGGGATCATCCTCGCGGCCCAGCTGGGGGGCACCAGCGCCGTGCTGGGGGCGCTCGCGGCCTGCATCCCGCTCGTCTTCGTGCTGGGGATCGCCCAACCGCGGGCCCCGGGCGCCGCCGGCATCTCCGTGACGCTGATGGGCCTGACGTGGGTGGGCATCGGCCTGGCCCACACCGTGCTGCTGCGCGACCTGCCCCATGGCGACGGGATCGTCATCGACGTGGCCGTCGGCACGTTCGTGGGCGACACCGCCGCCTACCTGGGCGGCCGCGCCTTCGGCTCGCGCAAGCTCGCCCCGACGATCTCCCCGAACAAGACGGTCGAAGGGCTGCTGCTCGGCGTCGTCGGCGCGGTCATCGCCGTCTGGTTCGCCGGGGTCTACCAGGACTGGCTGACCGGCCCGCAGGCCATCCTCCTGGGTCTCGCGGTGGCCGTCACGGCGCCGCTCGGCGACCTGATGGAGAGCTACCTGAAGCGGGACGCGGGCACCAAGGACACGGGCAAGCTGTTCGGCGCCCACGGCGGCGCCCTGGACCGGATCGACGCGATCCTGTTCACCGCGGTGGCCGGCTACTACGTATGGAGCGCGATGCTCGGATGAGGACGATGACGCCATGGCCGCTCCGTACGACCCGGGCGTAGTGCCCCGTCGCCTGCTCATCCTCGGCTCGACCGGGTCCATCGGCGTGCAGGCGCTGGACGTGGTCTCGCGCGCCGACGACTTCGAGGTGGTCGGGCTGAGCGCCCAGGGCTCCTGGGAGCAGCTCGTCCAGCAGGCGGTGGCCCACGGCGTGGACCGCATCGCCCTGGCCGATCCGCACGCCGCCGCCCGCGCCGCGGAGGTGTGGACGGACGGCGAGGTGCTGGTGGGGCCCGAGGGGCTCGTGCAGCTCGTTCTGGAGTCGGGCGCCGACCTCGTGCTCAACGCGCTGGTCGGCTCCGCCGGCCTGGGGCCGACCGTCGCCACGCTCGGCGAGGGCATCGACCTCGCGCTGGCCAACAAGGAGTCGCTGGTGGTGGGCGGCGAGCTGGTGATGGCGCTGGCCGAGGCCACGGGCGCCCAGGTGCTGCCCGTCGACTCCGAGCACTCGGCGATCTTCCAGCTGCTGGACGGCGAGCCGGTCGGCAGCGTCGACCGGCTGCTGCTGACCGCCTCGGGTGGGCCGTTCCGCGGGCGCACGCGGGACGAGCTGGCCGACGTCACCGTCGCGCAGGCCCTGGACCATCCGACGTGGGCGATGGGCGGCAAGATCACCATCGACTCCGCCACGCTGATGAACAAGGGCCTGGAGGTCATCGAGGCCCACCATCTCTTCGGGACGCCGTACGACCGGATCGACGTGGTCGTCCACCCGCAGTCGATCGTCCACTCGCTCGTGCAGCTGTGCGACGGGTCGACGCTGGCCCATCTCGGCTACCCCGACATGCGCGTGCCGATCGCGTTCGCGCTGCACCATCCCGCGCGGGTGGAGCTGCCGGTCGATCGCCTCGACCTCGCCGCGCTGGGGTCGCTGGACTTCGAGCCGGTCGACACCGGCACCTTCGCCTGCCTGCGCCTGGCCCGGGAGGCGGGGATCGCGGGCGGCACGGCGCCGTGCGTGCTCAACGCCGCCAACGAGGTCGCGGTGCACGCGTTCCTGGAGGGCCGGCTGTCGTTCACCGCCATCGCCGAGGTGGTGGAGGGGACGCTGGACGCGCTGGGCAGCGACCCGATCCGCGCGTTCGAGACGCTGTTCGACGCCGACCGCCGGGCTCGCGAAGTCGCTCACACCCTCCTTTGACCCCAACGATGTCGCAGGTATGCGCGTACAACGCGCATACCTGCGACATCGGCGGGGGTAGCGGGGGCGCTTAGGCTCCCGTGAGGCAAGCCTGCCATCCTCCTTGCGGTGAGTTGGGTTCTTGCCTTCGTCGGGTTCGCGGCGCTGATCGTCCTGCACGAGTTCGGGCACTTCGCCGCCGCCAAGGCCGTGGGGATGCGCGTCGAGCGCTTCGCCCTGTTCTTCCCGCCGCTGCTGTTCAAGGTCAAGCGCGGGGAGACGGAGTACGGGATCGGGGCGATCCCCCTCGGCGGCTACGTGAAGATCACCGGGATGAACCCCAACGAGGAGGTTCCGCCGGAGCACCTCGAGCGCGCCTACTACAAGCAGAAGGTGTGGAAGCGGGTCGTCGTCATCTCGGCGGGCCCCGCGATGAACTTCCTGATCGCCTTCCTGCTCCTGTGGGCGATCTTCTGGGCCAACGGGCTCACCGACGTCACGCGCCAGGTCGACCAGGTCACCGCCGGCTCTCCGGCCGCCCAGGTCCTGAAGCCCGGGGAGACGATCGTCGCGGTGGACGGCAAGTCGGGCTCCAACGCGATCCTCACCAAGCAGATCGGCTCCCACGTCTGCGCGGGCACGCCGACGAACGGCTGCCTGGCCAGCACGCCGGCGATCCTCACCGTGCGCTCGGTGGTCCGGGGAGACGACGGCGGGCTGCGCACGGTCACGCGCAAGGTCGAGGCGACGCCGAAGTACGACGCGAGCCTGGGGCGCACGCTGCTCGGCTTCCAGTTCGCCCAGCGCTCCATCCCGATCGGCCCGTTCGACGCGGTCGACCGCAGCATCACCACGATGGGCGACGTCACCAGCAAGACGGTGACGTCGATCGGCAAGCTGTTCTACGACGCGCAGGCCCGCAAGGAGGTGTCGGGCGTCGTCGGCTCCTACGAGGCGACGCGCCAGTCCTTCGACTTCAGCACGACGCAGGCGCTGTTCGTGCTGGCGATCATCTCGCTGTCGCTGGCCGTGGTGAACCTCTTCCCGTTCCTGCCCCTGGACGGCGGCCACATCTTCTGGGCCCTGGCCGAGAAGGTGCGCGGCCGGCCGATCTCCTACCGGGTGATGGAACGGGCCAGCGTGGTCGGCTTCGCGCTCGTCGTGTTCCTGTTCGCGATCGGGCTCAGCAACGACATCGGGCGCCTCAACGGTGAGGGATTCGGCGTGCGGTAGTAGGCTCGCGCCCGTGGTGGAGGCATACTCCACTGAACGAATCGGTTCACGCGAGAGAGAAGGGTCGACCAAGACCATGGAGAGCACCACCGCCGTCCGCCGGGCCATCGACGCATCGACGATCGCCGAGGCCTTCCGGATCACGGTCGCCAATCGGCCCGACGCCGTGGCCGTCCGGACCAAGGACGACGAGGTCAGCCTGACCTGGAAGCAGCTGCAGGACCGCGCCGACGCGCTGGCCGGCGGCCTCGCCGGGCTGGGCCTGGAGAAGGGGCAGTGCGCGGCGATCCTGCTGACCAACCGCCCCGAGTTCCACCTCGTCGACCTGGCGATCATGCAGGTCGGCGGCACGCCGTTCTCGATCTACCCGACGTACGCGCCCGGCCAGATCGCCTTCGTGGTGCAGGACGCCGACGCGCGGATCCTCATCACCGAGCCGTCGTTCCTCGACAACGTGCTGGCCGCCCGCGCGGAGCTGCCGAACCTGGAGCACATCATCGTGCTCGACACCGGCGGCGACGCGCCGGAGGGCTGCGTCGCGCTGGAGGACGTCGAGGGGGCCAACCCCGACTTCGACGTCGAGGCCTCGGTGGCCGCGATCCAGCCGGACGACGTCCTCACCCTGATCTACACCTCGGGGACGACCGGGCCGCCCAAGGGCGTCCAGCTCGCCCACCGCAACCTCCTCACGGCGGTCAGCGGCATCGAGGAGATCGTCCAGTTCCCCGCCGGCTCCCGCGTCATCTCCTGGCTGCCGGCCGCGCACATTGCCGAGCGGGCCGCCCACCACTACCTCCCGATCGTCTTCGGCCTGGAGGTCACGAGCTGCCCGGTCGCCCGCGAGGTCGTGTCCTACCTGCCCGCCGTGCACCCGCAGTGGTTCTTCGCGGTGCCGCGGATCTGGGAGAAGCTCAAGGCCGGCCTGGAGACGATGGTCGCCAGCAAGCCGGAGGAGGAGCGCAAGGTGGCCGAGGCCTTCCTGGCCGACGCGATCGAGAAGGTGCGCCTGGAGCAGCGGGGCGAGGAGGTCCCGGCCGATCTCGCCGAGCGCGTGGCCGTGGCCGACCGGGAGATGTTCTCCGGGCTGCGCACCATGCTCGGCCTGGACGAGATCGCCGCGATCAACGTGGGCGCAGCGCCCACGCCGGTCGAGGTCCTGGAGTTCTTCCACGCCATCGGCCTGCCGCTCGCGGAGCTGTGGGGCATGAGCGAGACGTGCGGCGCCGGCACCGTCAACCCGCCGTCGAAGATCAAGATCGGCACGGTTGGCCCGCCCGCGCCCGGCACGGAGATCTCCCTGGCCGACGACGGCGAGGTCCTCGTGCGCGGCGGCATCGTCATGCTCGGCTACCGCAACCTGCCCGAGAAGACGGCGGAGGCGATCGACGCCGACGGCTGGCTCCACACGGGCGACATCGGGAAGATCGACGAGGACGGCTACCTCTCGATCGTCGACCGCAAGAAGGAGATCATCATCAACGCGGCCGGCAAGAACATGTCGCCCGCGAACATCGAGGCGACGATCAAGGTCGCCTCGCCGCTGATCGGCCAGGCCTGCGTGGTCGGGGATGCACGGCCCTACAACACGGCGCTGATCGTGCTCGACAGCGACTTCGCCCCGATGTGGGCGGCCCAGCACGGCATCGAGGACGCCTCGCTGGAGGCGCTGGCCGTCAACGCGGAGATGCGGGCGGCCGTGCAGGCCGGCATCGACGAGGCGAACGTGAAGCTGGCCCGCGTCGAGCAGATCAAGAAGTTCGTGATCGTCGAGGGCGACTGGCTGCCCGGCGGCGACGAGCTGACGCCGACGATGAAGCTCAAGCGCAAGCCGATCGACGCGAAGTACGCGGACGCGATCGAGGGGCTGTACGCGAAATGAGCGCCTGGGGGTAGCGGGAGGTCCGACGGGGCGGGCACAATGTCGCCGTGCCTGATCCCGTGGGGCGCCGTCCCCCGCGACGGCCCCCGTCCGCTCCCTCCCGCGCCACCATCCAGCGTCGCCGCATCACCGCCCTCGCGGTGGTGGGCGGCATCGTCGTCGGGCTGATCGCCGCCATCGCGGCGATGAGCTCCGGGGGCGGGGCGCCGGCCAAGAAGGCCGACACCGGGCCGCCGCCGGGGCCGGTGAGCATCCTGTGGGTGGGGGACACCACGCTGGGCTCGACCGCGGGCGATCCGCCCGACGGCGGGCAGGCGCTGTTCGCGAACGTGCGCTCCCGGTTGAAGAAGGCGGACATCACGTTCGCCAACCTCGAGGGCACGCTGGCCCGCGACGTGCCCGGCACGAGCGACAAGTGCGGCGGCGAGAGCGGCGGGTCGTGCTTCTCGTTCGCGGCGCCGGCCTCGTTCGGCGCGTCCCTGACCTGGGCGGGCATCGACATCGTCAACCTGGCCAACAACCACGCCAACGACTACGGCCCGGTGGGCGAGCAGGCGACCATCCGCGCCCTCGACGCCCACCACGTCGCCTACACCGGGCTGCCCGGTCAGGTGAAGCTCCTGACCCACGGCACGACCACCGTGGCGTTCGTCGGCTTCGCGCCGTACCCGTGGGCGGCGCGGCTGGACGTGCTGCCCCAGGTGACGGCGCTGGTGCGCAAGGCGGCGACGATGGCCGACCTGGTCGTGGTCGCGATGCACGCGGGCGCGGAGGGGCGGGACGCGACGCACACGCCGGTCGGGGTCGAGGAGGCCTACGGCGAGCTGCGGGGCGACACCCGCGGGGCCGCGCACGCCGCGATCGACGCGGGGGCGGATCTCGTGGTCGGCTCGGGCCCGCACGTCGTCCGGGGGATCGAGCAGTACAAGGGCAAGCTCATCGCGTACTCCCTCGGCAACTTCGCGGGCTGGGACAACTTCGCCAGCGGCGACGTGCTCGACCTCAGCGGGATGATCAAGGTGACGCTGAGCGGCACCGGCAAGACGCTGAGGGCCCGCTGGACGCCGCTCGTGCTCGATTCGCCGGGCGTGCCGCGCGTGGACGAGTCGGGGGAGAGCACCGCGCTGATCACCCAGCTGTCGACCGACGACTTCGGCCCGACCGCGGCGAAGATCGCCGCGGACGGCACGATCATGCCGCCATCGGCCGTCGCCCCGAGCGCGGCCTCCACGCCGGCCGCGCCCGCCACGCGCTGAACGGCGGCGAAGGGCCAGCCCGCGGCCCGGCCGCAGCCGAGCCCCACCTGGAGCCCGCTCAGCGGGACCCAGGTGGGGCTCGACCGGGGTGAAGGCCCGGGCGGTCAGCGGCGGACGACGGTGAACGTCACCGCGACCGCCCGGCCCCGGTTCCGCGCGTGGTCGGTCGGCGTGATCGTCGCCCGGTAGCGGCCCGGAGCGAGGCGCTTCTTCCCGATCCGGCCGCTGAACGGGATCGTGTCGTTGCCCGCGGGCCGGTTGCGGCGCTGGAGCGCTCCGACGCCCACCGCCCGTCGGCCGGGACGGAGCCGGGCGATCGCGATGCGCAGGTTCAGCGGCTCGGAGTGCGCGAGCCGGAACGCGGTCCCGCGCGGGGTCCGCCGCTTCGTGGCCGAGGACCGCGCCGTGCGCCCCATTCCCACCGCGAAGCGCCGGGCGGTGAGCCCGACCCGCCGCAGCCGCGGCTTCACCCTGTCCCGCGGCCGGCTCAGCGTCCGCTTCGTCCCGTGGGGGAAGTCCCAGGAGATCGACGCGAAGCCGAACTCGCCGGCGGGGGCCTTGGGGTTGGACAGCAGGTCGGCGGAGCCCTTGAGCAGCTCCTCCGCCGCCGGGATCGCCTGGACGATCCCGCCGATGACCTTCGACGGGATGCCGAACTCCGGGGGCAGCAGCGAGGTGATCGCGTTCCACACGCCCGGGAACAGCGTGAAGAACGGGTTGGCCGTGTCCGGTGCCGCCGGGGCGATCGCCGCGTTCGTGTAGCTGCCGCCGCCTCCGCCCCCTCCGCTGCCGTCCTGGTGGAGGCTGTCGGGCGTCCCGGCCCCGCCGCCGCCCCCGTACCCGCCGCCTCCGCCGCCCCCGCCGTAGCTGCCCTGATCCCCGGTGAACGTCGTGCTGCGTCCGCCGTTGCCGTTCGTGCCGACGCCGTCGGCCCCGCCCCCGCCGGCCCCGCCGTAGTTGCCGGCCAGCGCCCGGCCGCCGCCGTCGCCGCCGTTGCCGCCGTAGCCGGAGATCCCGTCCTGCCCGCCGTTGGCCCCGCCGCTGCCGCCCCCGCCGGCCTCGGCGCTGCCGCCCCCGCCGCCCGGCGCGTAGGTTCCGCCCCCGCCCGCTCCGGCCGCGGCGTCGTCCCCGCTCGTGCCCGTCCCGACCACCCCGCCGGCCCCGCCGGGCTGCCCGGTCTCGGAGGAGGACGGGGTGCCGCCCGTCGCCCCGCCGCCGCCGCCGGCAATCAGCGCGGGGATCGCGTACTTGCCGTCCATCCCGGTCCCCGCGGCCGACGTGCCGCGCAGGACCTTGACGATCGCGGTCGAGCCGCCGCCTCCGCCGCCGTAGTACTTGGTCTTGGACCAGGTGCCCGGGCACCCGACCTGGACCGAGAGCTTGTCGGCGCTCGTCACCGAGGAGTCGTCGCCGCCGGCGTAGCCGCCCACGCCCCCGCGGAACACGTTCCCCTTCGCGTCGATGGCGCCGCCCCCGGCCGCGCCGAGCACGTAGGCGTCGATGCCCTCGACGCCCTTCGGCAGGTAGTCGACGACCTGCTGGCCGCCGGCGTGCCCGTTGACCATGGTGCAGGTCGGCCAGATCGCGCGGCATGCGTTCGCGCAGTCCTTGCCCCCGAGGTCGACGGGCTCCCACTGGATGACCACGAGCCCGTCCTGGTCGAGCGCGGCGGACTGCGTCGGGTCACCGCCCCACGAGTAGCTCCCGCCGCCGCCCCCGCCGCCGGAGATGTGGCCGCCGGGGACCTGGTCGGTGCTCCCGGCGGCTCCGCCGCCGTAGCCGGAGCCGCCGCCCCCTCCCGGCTGGCTGCTGCTGCCGCCGCCGTTGCCGCCTCGGGTCCAGCCGATGCCGCCCGGGTTGCCGCCCGACAGGTCGCCGCCCGTGCCGCCGGAGGCGTCCGTCGCGATCGGCTGGCCCGCCGCGGTCGCGGGGTTGCCCGGGAGCGCGGGGGCGCCCGAGCCCTGCAGGTCGGCGTTGGCGCCCGCACCGCCGGCGCCCTGCTTGACGGTGGCGGTCAGGCCGCGCTGGGCGGGATAGGACCCGTGCCCGCCGCCCAGCTCGCCGTCTCCGCCGCCGGCCGCCTTCGCCGCGCCGCCGCCGCCGCCCGCCATGGCGAGCACGATCCCCCCGTTGGGTCCCGGAGGCGTGATCAGGGCGGTGCCGGCCGCGGCGGCGAGCACCGCGTCGTAGCTCGGCAGCGTGGGATGCCCGCCGCTGTCGGGGCGGGGCGAGTCGTTGTCGATCGGGTCCGGGTGAGGGTTGGCGGGGCTCGGATGGATGAGCGGGTCGAGGTTCGCGTGGCCGACCCAGACGACCACGGTGCTCCCGCCGCCGCCCGCGGCCTTGGAGGTGCCGTCGGCTCCGGGCGTGGTCTGCTGGGAGGGCGGCTTGCATCCGACCTGCACTCGCAGCACGTCGCCGCTGGTGAGCTGGACGGGGGTGCCGTGGACGCCGCTCGCGATCCCGTTGAACTCGGCGAACCCGCCGAACCCGCCGAGCGCGCTGCCCCCGGCCGCGGTGTCGACGTAGTCGCCTCCGGCCGCGCCCCATGCCTGCACGGTGATGCTGCCCTGGATGTTCGGCGGGATGATGTACGTCTGCGCGTCGGGCGTGCAGGCCGGCGCCGGCACCTTGGCCGGGTCCGTGCCGGGGGCGGGCGGGGGACCGGTGGTGGGGCCGAACACCCGCACCCGGTTGGAGCCGAACGAGCACACGTCCGACCCGTTCTGGGGCGAGACGAGCAGGTTGGCCTGCATCAGCGAGGATGCCTGGAGCATCTGGTAGTCGCGGTCGCCGCAGTGGACGTACTCCCACTGCTGGGGGCCGGGGGGAGGGGGTTTCTCGGAGGGGTCGCAGGTGGGGTAGTCGAGCCTGCAGCTCACCGGCTGCTTCACGAGGTCGCCGTCATCCACCGGCCCCAGGGCCGAGGCCGTCGCCG